>CENP01235772.1_pt1 | contig 14957 bp, 16 predicted proteins | sample 361281 | NCBI WGS metagenome assembly CENP01 (sample SAMEA2591122, study PRJEB7988) | marine metagenome | biome: marine biome (ENVO:00000447); feature: deep chlorophyll maximum layer (ENVO:xxxxxxxx); material: saline water (ENVO:00002010), including plankton (ENVO:xxxxxxxx) | depth 70 m
ATTGAATATTTAAAGCTAGGGGGACAGTCATAAATTAAAACTGGTGTTCAAATAAAATCTTAACTAAATAAATACCATAAACCATACTTACCGAGAATTTTAAGAATACACCTGTTAGAAACCCTACCAATGATCCTGTAGCTGCTTTTAAAGCAGTTCCTTTATCGGACGGGTCATGAATAAGTTCCCCAATCAGTGCTCCAAAAAAAGTTCCTATAAAAAAACCTAGAGGGCCGATAATCATCATTCCAACAATTAGTCCTACTGTTGCTCCAATTATTCCCGACTTAGTTCCGCCGAATTTTTTAGCTCCGATCATTGGTATAAAGTAATCCAAAATAAAAATTCCAATTGCTATCGAAAATGTAATTGCTAAAAATGAAAAATTAGAAGCCACGATAGATGTCTGGTGTAACGCCAATAATCCAAACCAAGCTGTAATTGGGCTAGGTATAACGGGAACAAAACTCCCGATCAGACCAGCTAGAATAAGTAATACTCCAACTATAATAAGGGCTAAATCCATTTTTGATTTTGAAGTACTCTAATATTCTCAAAATTAAAAAAAAAAATGTTTAAATAATTAATAGCTTAAAAGTTTGTATTTTTAAAATTATCAAATTTCACACCATGAAAATAAAAAAATCAAACTCGCTACTACTAACTTCTTTTTTTATTATTATGTTGTCTTCATGTGAATTGTTTGAATCAACAACAGTGTCTAGTAAAGAGATAAAAAAAGCATCAAGCTGGACAACGAAAGATCAACCCCCGACTTATCCGGAATGCGAATCTTTGGAAAAGTCAGATCAATTGAGTTGTTTCCAGTCAATTATTTCTGATCGTTTAACAACTTCAATTTCTGATGCCAATTTGGTAGCCAGTAATCCATTGGAAGAAAATGTTATTTTGACGTTGAAAGTAGATAAAAAAGGAGTATTTAGTCTTTTAGAGGTTGAGATACCCAATAGTATTCTAGAAGCTTTACCGGATATGAAATTTACGCTCGAAAGTGCAGTTGCTAGCCTCCCTCAAGCACTTCCAGCAACAAAAACTAATGTAGGAGTTTACGTAGACGCCCAGTTTGATTTACCGATACAAATTAGGGCACAACCTATTGAATGAATTTAGAAGATCAAATTATATTGGGTATTGACCCAGGAACGACTATAATGGGTTTTGGATTGATAAAAGTGGAAAAAAGTCAAATGAAGCTCATACAAATGCACGAACTTCAGCTTAAGAAATATGATAATCATTATTTAAAACTTCAACAAATTTTTGCCAGGACTCTGGGTCTCATTGAAGAGTATCATCCAGATCATATTGCAATTGAGGCTCCTTTTTTTGGTAAAAACGTTCAATCTATGTTGAAACTGGGGAGGGCGCAAGGGGTAGCAATTGCTGCAGGATTATATAGAGAAGTTCCCATTACAGAGTATTCTCCCAAGAAAATAAAGATGGCTATTACAGGTAATGGCAATGCTTCAAAAGAGCAAGTTGCGAAAATGCTTCAAAGCCTTTTTAAAATCAAAGTATTACCTAAAAACCTAGATACAACAGATGGTTTAGCAGCCGCAGTATGTCATTTTTTTAATCAGGGTAGACCTGAAAAATCAAAAACTTATACTGGTTGGCAAGCTTACATCAATCAAAATCCAAAAAAAATTAAGTCAGGTTAATGGCCGGTATTTACTTCCACTTTCCTTTTTGTCGTCAAGCATGTCACTATTGTAACTTTCACTTTTCAACACAATTGAAGTACCAGGAAGAAATACTCCAGGCCTTTGAGAAAGAAATCCAATTGAGAATTGCAGAAACACCACAGCAGTTAGAAAGTATCTATTTTGGAGGGGGTTCCCCTTCTATTATTGCTCCGAAATCTATTAATAAAATTATTGAAACTGTAAGAGAGAATTTCAAATTCAATGATAACATTGAAATCACTATCGAAGTCAATCCAGATGACATTTCTTTCGAATATTTAGAGGAATTGTTATCCGTGGGTATCAATCGTTTGAGCATTGGAATTCAATCTTTTTTTGATTCTGAATTGGAAATGATGAATCGTGTTCACAATGCGAGTCAAGCAGTTCAGACAATTGAATGGACGGAAAAGCTTTTTGATAACTTTTCCATAGATTTGATTTATGGAGTTCCTTCAAGTAATTTATTGACATGGGAAAAGAACCTCAACCGAGCATTGTCCTTTAATATTCCACATTTATCAACTTATGCTTTAACAGTTGAATCCAAAACGGTCTTAGCACATCATGTAAAAAATAATGAAATTAAGCTTTTAAATGATGAGGGGGTAAAATCACAATATGATTGGATGATCAGAAGATTGGAGGATGCAGGTTACGAAAATTATGAATTTTCAAACTTCAGTAAACCCGGATTCAACTCTGTAAACAATTCGAATTACTGGAGTGGAAAACCATATTTGGGTATTGGTCCTTCAGCACACAGTTTCGATGGAAATAGAAAAAGAAGTTGGAATGTATCTAATAATGTCAAATATTTAAAATCAATCCAACAGGGAAATTTACCCAGCTCATTTGAAGAACTAAGTGCCCATGAGGCATTTAACGAGTACCTGATGACAGCTTTGAGAACTTCTAGGGGGGTATCATTGCAAAAAATAAACGAGACTTTTGGTGAGCGTTTCACTAGTTATCTCGAAAAACAAGTCGAAAATCATTTAATTTCTCAAAGACTTTTTTGGGATGGAGATGCTCTGAAGGTATCGAAAACTGCAAAGTTTTTGACAGATGGAATCGCCTCAGACCTCTTTATCATTAAAAGTTAAAAATGATTTATTCGTTTCTTTTTAATGCATTATAGTGAGTGTAAAAAAGAGTAATGGTCTCTATGCCTTTGAGAAAATTATCTATCCCATAATGTTCATTGGGAGAATGAATGGCATCACTATCAAAACCAAACCCCATAAGTAAGGTTTTAGAGCCGAGAACCTTTTCAAACATAGGAACTATAGGAATGCTACCTCCATCTCTTTTGGCATGCGGCTTGGTTCCAAACACATCACTATATGCTTTCTCTGCAGCTTTAAATGCTATAGATTCAGTAGGTGTAACATATGCATCCCCTCCGTGATGTGTTTTTACCTCAACTTTGACCCCTTTTGGGGCAATTGATTTGAAATGCTTTTCAAAAAGTTTACTGATTTTTTTCCAATCTTGATTAGGAACCAATCTCATAGAAATTTTAGCATGGGCAGCACTAGGAATGACCGTTTTAGCCCCTTTACCAGTATATCCTCCCCAAATTCCATTCACATCAAGTGTAGGTCGTATGGACCGGCGCTCTAATGTGCTAAAGCCTTTTTCACCCATTACATTCTCTATTCCAATGGAATTTTTGAAATTTATTTCCTCAATCCCGTTTTCATTCATTCTCTCTCGCTCCTTATCAGAAATTTCATCTACATCACCATAAAAGCCAGGGATATTTACTTTTTTATCTTGGTCATGCAGGGAGGCAATCATATTACACAAAACGTTGATAGGGTTGGCCACAGTTCCCCCATATAGCCCTGAGTGTAAATCTCTATTTGGCCCTGTTATGGTTACCTCCATATAGCTTAACCCTCTTAATCCAGTCGTAATAGCAGGATTTTCAATAGTATTGATGCCTGTATCAGAAATAAGAATTATATCGGATTGTAACATGATTTTATGATTTGTGATGAACTTTTCAAGGTGGTTGCTACCTACTTCTTCTTCACCTTCGATTATAAATTTCACATTGCATTGCAGAGCATTATTTTTCTTCAAAACCTCAATTGCCTTAAGATGCATAAACATTTGTCCTTTATCATCACAGGCTCCTCTAGCAAATATGGCACCATTGGCGTGTAATTCGGTTTTTTTAATGATGGGTTCAAATGGTGGACTCTCCCATAATTCTAACGGATCAGGAGGTTGAACGTCGTAATGACCATAAACTAAAACAGTAGGCACATTTTCTGAAATCGATATTTCCCCGTAAACTATAGGATGTCCTTCAGTATTATATATTTTTACATTATCACAGCCAATCATTTTTAATGCATTTTTTATCCAATGAGCAGTTTTTTTAATCTCATCTTTATAATTAGGGTCTGCACTTATTGAGGGAATTTTGAGCAACTCCATTAGTTGCTCAATAAAGCTTTCTTTTTGATTTTGTATATCTTTTATCATTGTTTTGAATACATTACCATAAAAGTACGAAACATTGTTTCTTTTTCTTTTTGGCGAAAATTATTTTAATAAAACTTGACTATATTAGTGCACCTTTTTTCCTAGCGGGTGTGGTGAAATTGGTAGACACGCTAGATTTAGGATCTAGTGCTTCACGGCGTGGGGGTTCGAGTCCCTTCACCCGCACAAAAAAACCTCTAAAAATTAATAGAGGTTTTTTAATTTAATTAAAAAATATTTTTAAAATTATACCATAGATTATAACTCCAATAATCAAGGTTTGCATAAGAATTCTTTGTTATGCTTTGATAATGATAATCTGTGCTTGGGCATGAATTGAATTATATTCTTTTGCATATTCCATGATATCTTTTCCTTCTTCGCAAGTAGGATCAACAAGCATCGCGCCATAAGTGGCTAAAAGTAAAATCATTTCTGCCTTATCGTGAATAGCAGCATGAATAATAAGGGGTTTACCGTTTACCATCATTCTGGGACTAATAGTGCCAGATTGAAGGAGCCCTTCAATGTAGACATAATCTTCGGTTTGAATAGCGATAAGTGCCTGCTCCCCAATATTTGAAGATTTTTCCTCTACTATATTAGTTGACAGAGTGTCTTTGGTAATCAAAATTTCGGATGCTCCTAATGATGTTGTTGATATTAAAAGGGTTATGAGTAAAAACTTTTTCATTATAATTAGTTTTAATTTTATTCAAAGATATTTTGAAAAAGATAAATATTATTCATTTTAATTACCCCAATAGTGTATAAAATTAACTTATTTGAATTTAAAATAAAACAAAGTGTTAAAATTAGAGAATATTATTGTTTAATGTTAATTATAAATCAAAGTTAGTTTCAAAATTTTAATAAATAAATTTTTGTTTTTAGAAAAATGATTTTTTGTAGAAAATTTAATTACAATCCCTTTAGTATTGATTATATAGATTTATATAAAATTTCAATTATTTGTTTAAGCTTTTTATCTAAATTATAACATGTGAAATTTTAAACTTTAATCATAATTAAAGAAAAAAATATGAGTTATTAACACCCTAAAATTGGACTTATGAAATGGACCTTAATCCTTAAACTGAAATTATTTTATGTATCTGTCGATTTTAAAATAATCCAATTTAATGTCATCTAAGCCATCTTTATCAAATGGATATTCCATCTGATCTTGGATATTATAGAGAGAAATAAGAATAAACTCGCTAAGAATTATAACAAAGTATGTAAGACCCACAGGATTTTCAAGTCCAATTTTATTTATAATGGTAGGTGTATAAATTACGGGAAACATATAAATGAATATTAAACAATATGCTTTAAGACTAATTGGTGTTCTGTGAGTGTGGATGGCTATAAGATTTTCTTGCGAAACATGAACATCTCTTATGAATCTGAAAATCTTTTGTTTTACTCCACCGGACAATTCATCATTGTGTTTCTCAATGAACTTATAAATTAATTCTGTTTTTTTATCAATTTTGTCTGTATTACAGTTGGACTGTGAAAGGTGATTTAAAAAAGAGTCCGAAAGATCACTTAAAATTTCTTTAATTTCATTTTTGGCATCATTGGGTAACTTTGAACTATTCATGAAGAAATAAGAAATCGTTTTAATTGCACCTCGATGTAAACTTAAAAATTCGAGAGCTTTCTCTCTTCGCTTGAATGCACCCCGAATAGCAAAAACTAGTGGGAAAATAATTGCGATACTAATTAATGTAAGATCAATGTTGTATATAATTTCAAAATTATACGCGCAAAATGGAACTATAAGCGAGAGTAGAAGTGTTATCAGCGTGCGGTGGTTGATTATCGACAGGTATCTTATCACAAATTTTAGTATTTTAGTTGAGTTAAAACTATTAACTATATTATGAATAAACAAATGTTTTTTATTTTGGGCCTTCTAATGGTATACTCAGCATGCGCTCAGATTAAACAAAAATCAGATTTACTGTTCGAGGATCAGAACCCATTAAAAATTAAACTCAGTTATTCAAACAAAGTTATTCGTTTGGAAACCGATGATACGACTTATGTCAAAACCAATATGAATTATTGGTATGATAATAAATGGAATGATCTTCAAGTTTCATTAAGAGCCCGAGGTAATTTTAGAAGATCCAAGTGTTATTTTCCTCCTATCAAGATGAAAATTAAAAAATCAAAAGCGGAGGGATCTCTTTTTGAGGGAAATAAAAATCTAAAATTGGTAGTTCCTTGTTTGTTAGAAAAAGAAAAAAATGACAATATAATTCAAGAGTTTATTGCATATAAGTTTTACGAAAAGATTTCTCCTTATTATTTTAAAACCAGAATGGTAGATATTGAATTCACCGAAGTCAAGAAAAATAAGACCATAGTTCACAAACTTAAAGGTTTTTTAATTGAGGATGATAAGAGAGTTGCGGATCGATTTGAAGGTAAATCCTTTGAAAGGTACATTCATCCAAAAGCTATGGACGATATGACCTCAGTCCAAAATTCTATGTTCCAATATTTGATCGGTAATACTGATTTTTCTGTAGCCTATCAACACAATGGAAAACTACTTTATATTGATAAAAAGATCTACCCATTGCCTTATGACTTTGACTTATGTGGACTAGTAGATGCTAGCTACGCAATAGTAAATAGTAAATTGGGTATCAAATCTGTTAAGGATCGTAAGTATAGAGGTTTTAAAAGAGAAGAATCCTTAGTTGAGGAGGTCAGAGATCAAATTTTAAGTAAAAAAGGAGATCTTTTTCAAATTGTAGATAGTCAAAAAACTAAATTTGAAATACCCTCTGAGTTTCAAAGTACAAGGGAATATCTTACAAAGTTTTTCGATATTATGGAGGATGATAATTCTTTTGAAAAAGATGTCATAAAAATGATGAGAACAAAATAGCCTATTCTTTTTAATAAGTATTTTCCATTTTTTAAAAAACTTTTGTTCTGTATTCAACTATATTATGGTAAAAACTTTTTTTATGGTACCTCTTAAAGTGTAATTAATTTTAGGATTCACTCTAAAAATTGTTTTTAATTTTATTAATAATAAATTTGCTCGTACCGATGCACTCTGAAATATAATGAGCATTTATCATTCCCATGGAATCCCTCATACTTTTATTTTGAACTAAATCATTAAAACAATTTTCAAATTCATCCCTAGATTTTATACTTTTTAATCCTCCAAGCCTAAGCAAAGATTTTGCTTCTTGAAAGTTTTCGAAATATTTACCAACAAGAATTGGAATCCCATAAGCAGCAGGCTCAAGTGTATTATGTAATGATTTTCTCTTCATCCCTCCACCTACATAAGCAAAAGAGGCATAGTTATATACCTTTCCCAATTGACCAATATTATCAATAATAAGAATGGATTTTTTTTGGTCTTTTTCACTTTCATAGCTGCTCCATTTTGCATAGTCTATACCCAAGCGTTTTTCTAAATTTTCAATTGACTTTTTTCCAATCTCGTGGGGTGCAATAACTATTTTCAAAGCAGTTCCTATTTTAAAGAGGTGCTCCAAAATATCAAGGTCTTCGGGCCAAGTGCTTCCTGCCACAAAACACTTTTTACCACCAGTAAAATCGTCCATGATCTCTAGTTTGTTAATTTGTTTACTCATTTCATAAACTCGATCAATACGTGTATCACCCTTTACAGTAACCTGATCAATTCCAATCGAGTTTAATAACTTTTTAGAATTTCCATTTTGAACAAAAAAGTGATTAACGTTAAAAAGTATTTTTTTGAATTCTCCCCCGTACCATTGGAAAAATATTTGTTCTTGTCTAAAAATACTAGAAACGGAATAAGTAGGTATATTCCTTTTTGACAAACCGATAAAGTGATTGGGCCAAAACTCATATTTAATGAAAAGAGCAAGTTTGATATTGCAAAAATTCAGAAAGCGATTTACATTTCTTTCGGTGTCCCAAGGTAAATAGCAAACACAATCCGCAAGATCGTAATGTTTTTGCACTTCATATCCAGATGGAGAGAAAAAGGTAAGAAGGATCTTGTGATTAGAGAATGATTTTTTAAATTCTTCCATCAGAGGTCTAGCTTGCTCAAACTCACCAAGAGATGCTACATGAAACCATACCCACTCTCCTTTATTAACATCTTTTAATGCTATTTGTTTAAATACTTCTTTACGCCCAGTTGTAAAAAGCCAAAGTTTGTGAGAAAAGACACCTATTAACCTCAATAAGGGATAGGAGAAATTCATTATTAGATTGTATATAAAACGAGACAACATTTGACCAAAAATAGTTTTTAATATCAATTGCGTAAAGCAGATTCCTTTTTTTAATTTTGTAGGGTAATAAAAATTATGAAGAAAATCGAAATGGTTGACCTCAAAGGTCAATACGAGCGCATTCAACAAAAGGTGAATCAATCCATATTGAATACCATAGAATCCACAAAATTCATCAATGGCCCCCAAGTTAAAAGTTTTCAGGAGCACCTCGAGGAGTACCTAGATGTGAAGCACGTCATACCCTGTGCTAATGGAACCGATGCACTTCAAATTGCTTTGATGGGATTAGGATTAAAACCGGGCGATGAAGTCATAACTGCCGACTTTACATTTGCTGCTACCGTTGAGGTGATTTTACTATTGGGATTGACCCCTATTTTGGTTGATGTTGATCCCAAAACCTTTAATATTGACGTTTCAGCCATCGAGAAAGTAATCGGCCCTAAAACAAAAGCTATCGTTCCAGTACATTTATTTGGTCAAGCAGCTGATTTGGAGGAGATTATGGCTTTAGCAAAGAAAAATAATGTCTATGTGGTGGAGGACAACGCTCAATCCATAGGAGCTGTTTACACATTTACTGATGGAAACAAAAAGAAAACTGGAACCCTTGGGCATGTTGGAACGACTTCATTTTTCCCCTCCAAGAACTTGGGTGCATATGGAGATGGTGGTGCTATTTTTACTGACGATGATGGATTGGCTCATACAATTAGAGGTATGGTCAATCACGGAATGTACAAAAGATATCAGCACGATGTGGTTGGAGTGAATTCCCGTTTGGATTCTGTTCAAGCTACTATTCTCGACATCAAATTAAGTTATCTTGACTATTATAATGAATCAAGAAAAGTTGCCGCCCTGAAATACAATCAACACCTGAACGATCATCCCAATTTAATTATTCCTTTCAGAAAAGGAGATTGTGACTCTCACGTTTATCATCAATATACACTAAAGGTAGTTGATAGTAATCGAGATGACTTGGTTAAGTATCTCAATGAAAACAATATACCTTGTGGCATATATTACCCTATACCTTTGCATTTACAAAAGGCGTATACCAGTGATCGCTATGAAGCCAAAGACTTCATGGTCACGATTGAGGTTGTAGACCAAGTGATATCCTTACCTATGCACACAGAGTTAGATGATGACCAAATCAATTTCATTACAGACCATATCAAGAAATTTTTTGATTAATTATTTAGATTTCAGCACCAAAAACAGCAACATCTGAAGAGATTTTCCTAACCAAGCCTTGTAAAACTTTTCCTGGACCAACCTCTATGAAATCTGTAACTCCTTCACTAATCATCTCATTTATACTTTGAGTCCATTTTACAGGAGCAGTTAACTGTGCAATCAGATTTTTCTGAATCTCAAAAGGATCGGTCACAGCTCTGGCGTTAGTATTTTGATAAATTGGGCACATTGGAGTAGAAAAGTTTGTAGCGTCAATTGCATTTGCGAGTTCACTTTTGGCAGGCTCCATTAAGGGAGAATGGAATGCGCCCCCAACAGGTAAAACCATGGCTCTTCTTGCGCCTATTTCTTTTAGAGCTTTACAGGACGAGGTGATGCCATCAACAGTGCCTGAGATCACCAATTGCCCTGGACAATTGTAATTAGCGGCTACAACTATTTCTGAAGTCTGTTCACAAATTTCCTCAACGATATTGTCCTCTAATCCAAGGACTGCTGCCATTGTCCCTTTACTTAGATTACAGGCTTTTTGCATGGCCTCTGCTCTTTGAGAAACCAGTTTTAGTCCTGATTCAAAGTCAATGACTCCAGCTGCAGTAAGGGCAGAAAATTCTCCTAATGAATGACCTGCTACAGCATCGGGCCGAAATCCATTAACCATTACCTTTGATGTAATCACAGAATGGACATAAATAGCAGGTTGTGTAACTCTTGTTTGATTTAAGTCTTCTTTAGTTCCCTCTAATAATATCTTTGAAAGATCAAACCCCAAAATTTCATCAGAAGCTTTAAACATTTCTTTAGCGATTTCAAATCGATGAAATAGCTCCTTCCCCATACCGGGGAATTGAGAACCTTGACCTGGAAATACATATGCTTTCATATAGATTTATATTTTTTTATAGGTTATGAAAGAATAATCAAAATCAGTGTGCTCTATTATTTGCCTCTTTACTTCAGTCCATATTTTAAAATTAATTTTTGGGAAAAATACATCTCCTTCAAATTGAGCGTGGATTTTGGTGAGTTCAATAATTGAGGCAAATTTAAGTCCTTGTTCATAAATTTGTCCACCTCCAATTATAAAGGGTTGTTTGTCCTCTCCTGCGGATTCAATCGCAGCTTCCATACTGTGACATACGGTAATGCCTTCTTTAGAGTAGTTATGGTTTCGGGTGACCACTATATTTTGGCGGTTGGGCAACGCCTTAGGTAAGGATTCAAAAGTTTTTCTTCCCATTATTATGGCATGGCCAGAAGTTAAATTTTTGAAACGTTTTAAATCTTCTGGGAGATGCCAAATTAATTGATTGTCTTTTCCTAAAACTCGATTTTCGTCTATTGCAGCAATAAGGGTAACTTTTAATTTTTTTGTTAATTCGCTTTGCATTTAAGTATCATCTTTTAGTATTTTTTTTATTTTGAATTCATGAAATTAAAGGAAGATCATTTTGATTTTGGACTAATCAAAGAAATATCAGTCAAAATATATTGAAATAGACTAATTTTGAACAAATGTACGCTTTCTAATTTATTTATGACTTTACAAGACGATTTCCCAGCTCTGAAATCTAGTACATATTTTAACACCGCGTATGTAGGATTGATGTCCAAATCATTATACGACTTTAGGATCAATTTTGAGCAAAATTATCTCCTCAATGGTGACAATTACAAAATTGAAGCTTACGATCGTATAAGTCAGACTCAAGAGAATATTTCAGAATTTATAGGCTCCAAAAAAGAGCAAACTTATTTTGTATCGAATTTCTCTGTAGGTATCAGATTAGTCTTGGATAGCCTAACAAAAGGTAGCAAGGTTTTATACCTCAAAGACGATTATCATTCCCTTGTTGATGCCATTGAGGAGAGGGATTTGAATCTTTTTGGTTTGACTATTGAAGAGGATTTGGAGCAAAAGATAGATCACGCTTTTTCCAAAAATAATTTTGATGTTTTGATCATCAGTATAGTCCAGTTTACACATGGTTTAAAAATTGATTTTGACTTTTTAGAAAATCTAAAAGAAAGATATCCTCAATTACTCATTATAGGTGACGCCACACAATATATTGGAACAGAAATTTTCCACTTTGATTCATCACCATTTGATACAGTCGTTTGCAGCGGATATAAATGGTTGCTGGCGGGTTTTGGGAACGGTTTTATTGCTCTATCGGATCATTTTTTTGAGAGTACAAATACAACCCGAGATGCATTTTTTCAAAAAGTATTTTCTGGACACTTCAATATACTTGCGGCTGCATCTTTGGTTTTTGCATTTGATTATTTGAAGTCTAATAACTTTGAGCAATTGGTTCAAACAAATAAACACCTTGGTAATACATTTAGAAAAGAGCTAATTGATATTGGCATGACTCCCGCCTATCATCAGCGTAAGGATCAAAGTTCTATTATAAGCATAGCAACAGATGAGGAGGTACTGAAGCAACTTGAAGGACAAAATATTAGGGCTTCTTATAGAAATAAATACCTGAGATTCTCAGTTCATTTCTATAACTCGTCAAGTGAAATTGATCAGTTAATTGGTACTATAAGAAAATTAATTCCTACCTAAATTAGATAGCAACCTTACCTCTTATCAATGGGTGAGGTTCATATCCTGTAAGTTTAAAATCTTCATATTTAAATTTAAAAATATTTTTGATTTCAGGATTTAAAGTCATTTCAGGCAGTTCTTTAGGTTCTCGGCTGAGTTGTTCCTCTATTTGTTGTTCGTGATTAGAATATATATGAACATCACCAAAAGTATGCACAAAAGCACCAGGTTCTAAATCACATACTTGAGCCATCATCAAATTCAATAAAGCATAGGAGGCAATATTAAAAGGAACTCCCAAAAATACGTCGGCACTTCTTTGGTACAATTGACATGAGAGTTTCCCTTGAGCTACGTAAAACTGAAAAAATGCATGACATGGGGGAAGAGCAGCTTTTTTATTAGCAACATTTTCTGAAAACGAAACGGTGGTATCTGGCATCACACTTGGATTCCAAGCTGAGACTAGCATTCTTCTGCTATCAGGATTCCTTTTAAGAGTATCCATAACAGTTTTTATTTGATCAACCCCTTCATTATTCCAATTTCTCCATTGATGACCATAAACAGGTCCCAAGTTGCCTTTTTCGTCTGCCCACTCATTCCATATCCTTACACCGTTTTCCTTTAAATAATTGATATTGGTGTCACCTTTAAGAAACCATAACAATTCATGGATAACAGATTTAACGTGTATTTTTTTGGTTGTAACTAAAGGAAACCCATTAGCAAGATCAAATCGCATTTGGTAACCGAAAACACTTTTAGTCCCTGTTCCTGTTCTGTCTGTTTTGCTTACGCCATGCTCCTGAATGAACTTGACCAAATCTAAATATTGTTGCATGTTACACCTAAATATATCTTTTCAAAAATAAGTTATGGTAAGTCTCCAATATTTGTAAATAAAAATAGTTTTCAAAAAAAGATCAACAGCTATTTTTTAGATTCTCTTTTTGAAATTTCATCTCGAATTTTAACTGCTTTTTCGTAATCTTCGAGATTTACCAATTTGTCCAATAAAGATTTTAGCTTTGTAAGGGAAAGTTTTTTTAAATCATCGGGAACAGCTTTCTGCTTACTTTGCTCTTCAACAAAATTTTGAATCCAATTATCTACTCCTTTGTAATTTTGATGGTCCTTTATAGTGCTTTCATCAAAACCTGCTTGTCTAAGAATGGAATCGTAAATAAAAATGGGGGCATCAAAACGCAAAGCAATTGCAATAGCATCGGAAGTTCGTGCATCTATAATTTCCTCTTTTTTATCTCTTTCACAGATCAAACTTGAGTAAAATACCCCATCTACCAATTTGTGTATTATCACTTGTTTTATGAAAATATTGAACCTTTCAGCAAAATTTTTAAAAAGATCGTGCGTCAATGGACGTTTTGGTTTTAGCTCTTTTTCTAAAGCAATCGCAATCGATTGCGCTTCAAAACCTCCAATAATAATTGGTAACCTTCTGTTTCCATCTACCTCACTTAATATAAGAGCGTAAGCACCCGTTTGGGTTTCGCTGTAGGAGATACCTTTAATGTTGAGTTGTATCAATTTCATAAAATCCTGTATTACCAAATTAGTAAAATTATCAAGGAATTGAGTATTAAACAGCAGTTTTTCTGTTGATTTTAATGCAAAATTCTGACTTCTACTCTCTCCTATCCAACAGCATTTAATTAAATTTGAACTATTAAATATAATTTAATGAAAACGATTCAATTCAGAGAGGCCATTTGTCAGGCTATGTCAGAGGAAATGCGAAGAGATGAAACTATTTATTTGATGGGGGAGGAGGTCGCCGAATACAATGGTGCCTACAAGGCCTCCAAAGGTATGCTAGACGAATTTGGTGAGAAACGTGTAATAGACACTCCTATCTCAGAATTGGGTTTTGCAGGAATTGGAGTGGGTTCTACCATGACAGGTAACCGACCAATTATTGAATTCATGACTTTTAATTTCGCACTGGTAGGTATTGATCAGATCATCAATAACGCTGCAAAGATTCGGCAAATGTCTGGAGGACAGTTTCCCTGCCCCATTGTGTTTAGAGGTCCCACGGCATCGGCAGGTCAATTAGCCGCTACACATTCCCAAGCTTTTGAAAGTTGGTATGCCAATTGTCCTGGCCTAAAAGTAATCGTCCCCTCCAACCCCTACGATGCAAAGGGACTTTTGAAATCTGCTATAAGAGATGAAGACCCAGTAATCTTTATGGAGTCTGAACAAATGTATGGAGATAAAGGAGAGGTACCCGAGGGTGAATTTACATTACCCATTGGTGTTGCCGATATTAAAAGAGAAGGGAAAGATGTTACCATTGTATCTTTCGGCAAAATTATCAAAGTTGCTTATGAAGCTGCAGATTCATTGGTCAAAGAAGGTATAGAATGCGAAATAATCGATCTTAGAACCATACGCCCTATGGATTATGAATCTATTTTTAGTTCTGTTAAAAAAACCAACCGTCTGGTTATTCTGGAAGAATCTTGGCCTTTTGGAAATATTTCTACTCAAATTACTTACCAAGTTCAAAGTCAAATATTTGATTATTTAGATGCCCCCGTAGAAAAAATTAACACTGCTGATACTCCAGCACCATATTCTCCTGTTTTGTTAGCTGAGTGGTTTCCCAATACGGAAGATGTAATAAAAGCTGTAAAAAAAGTGATGTATAAATCATAAATAATTGACTCAGTCCTTTCCCAA
>CENP01019483.1_pt1 | contig 14949 bp, 7 predicted proteins | sample 361281 | NCBI WGS metagenome assembly CENP01 (sample SAMEA2591122, study PRJEB7988) | marine metagenome | biome: marine biome (ENVO:00000447); feature: deep chlorophyll maximum layer (ENVO:xxxxxxxx); material: saline water (ENVO:00002010), including plankton (ENVO:xxxxxxxx) | depth 70 m
TGCAACTGGGTAAGACATATCATTTAATTTATCATCTCCACCCCATTGTATATACCAGTCTTCAGTTCCATTGTCAGCTGTATCATTGTCATCCATATCCATGTATCCTTGTCCCACAAGACCGTTACCTCCATCAATTAAATCAACCTCTTCGATTAATCCAGGAAGATCTTCATATTCTCTAGCATCGCCCTCATTGGCAGTGAATACATAATCATTTCCTCCAATGTTCGCAACTGCCATACCATCTGGCATATACATTCCATTTAGGGGGAAGTTGCCAATATTGATTCCACCGTCGTCATTCGTTGGGTCTAAACCGTTTCCTGGTGCGCTGTGGTCTTTGGTGCCTAATGGATAGATTCCATAAATGGCAGGAGGGTTGATTGTACTAACAATCATTGCATTATTTTCTTGAGCAACGGTGTAGACAGTATTATTGTCTGAACCAACAACAGAGTATTCTGGCTCTAAATCATTTGCCAAATCTTGCTGAGCGATTTCAATATCAGAAATTCTGTACCACGAACCGGATCCGTCGCCTTGACCATTTCCACCTGTGTAGTGAAAAGCTATAGCAGTATTGTCAGAAATGTGTTCTGAGATATCGATATAACCTGACTCTGTCCATTGCCATTCGTTGTTATCAGACCAGTTGATTACACCACCGTCAAATTCTAGGTGTAATTCTGCTGCTTCATCTGGAGCATCATCAGCTGATTTAGCAACTCTTATACCTTGGTCAATTCCGGCAGGCATGAAGTATAATGCGATTGCATTTCCAGCTTCCCAATCTGGCATATCAATTACAGATTGAACCAATTTAGAAATATCTACGGTTTGTTGATCGGCACCAGATTCGTCTGCTGTTTGCCAAGTATTTGCTGCAATAGTCCAACGAACAGACATATCTTTTCCAATGTCAGTGGCGTGCTTTGCAATATCATTCCAGTCATCCTTATCTTTTACAATCCACTCAGAGTTTTCAGCACTTGTTCCAGCACTAGCGGTCCAATTTCCGCCGTTTCCATCAGCTACAGAAGACTTTCTTATTAGGGTGTGATCTTTTGTACCATTGTTAACACCTGCAACGTCCCATCCAGAACCAGGATCACCCATAAAATCACCTACACAGTCAACCTTAGCATATGGGAAATAAATATCTTGTCCCTCATCACTGTAGGTAAATCTCCACCAGTTTCCACCTCCTACTTGAATATCAAAATGTACTAGCGTTTCAGTAATAGAAGGATTTTCAGATGATATTAGATATTCTAATGTATCTCTAGCGACTCCAGTCCATGCCACATCATTTCCAAATTCGCCACCATTGACAGTTTTTTGTAGGCCTATATACGATCCCGCACCTATGATTCTTATAGTGTCTGTTCCTATCTTTTGCCATCTTGAACCTGCTGGATTATTAAATGGCGTTGAAGGCTCAGCGTCTCTATCACCTGCACCATCAAACCAATTCTCTATCCAGGTTCTTCCATCTGCTCCAAATTCATTTTCGAAGGTTCCGTCGAGATTAAAAACAATCCTGTCATCATCTACAGAATTTCTTGCTGCATTGGTGATATAGTTGAAAGCAAAATAATCTGCTCTTCCTCTTCCCGGGCCTACTGCTATGGATACAGGTTTCCATTTTCCAGTTGGCCCATACCAATTGTTTCCTTTAACCAAGCAATAACCGTCATCACCATTGCTTAAAAAGTTGTGGAATTCATCTGCCTTGCTCACAATTGATGCTGAGTCTGCTCTATCATCGGCAATAATATATGTTCCACCCGCAGGTATTACGGCACCTGAATCGAAATCTCTCCAAAATTCATGTTCACCTTCTCTCCTTGGAGCATTACCAACATTTGCTAAGGCATAGTCGGAAAGATCAATTGCAGAACCTGTTCCGTTATAAATTTCCATGTACTTGTTATACGAAGAACCTTCAGCTACTTCAGAGATAATTAAATCACTGGCGTTCGGATTTTTCATCTTCGTTCTATTAGCAACTAAAGAATCAGTTCCGTCAAATGTGGATGCATTTTCATTAGCTTCTACCAAAATATCTACAGAACATTCTCCATCATTTTTTGCGGCTTCATCAACTGTAAATTGTACGTAAGCATTTTTAACAGTTGCACCCTTTTGAATTTGAACATTATCAAATCTAACTGCGACCGCTTGAGGTCTAGTCATACCGTCTCTTTCAGAGTTAAATTCAAGATCTGAACTTCCAAAATCATTAGAACCGACAGTTTCCGTTTGATTTGGTCCATCTACGTATTCTTCGGTATCATCAGAGGCAGCACTAAGCATCATACTTATGGACTTATTGTCTTCAATATTAACCCAAGTGGCTGTATTCACATCGCCTGCAAAGTCCGTGGAAGCTAAAACTTCCATTCCGTTTCCATTGAATCTTCTTTCATTCAAAAAGCTGAGGTAGGCATGCTCGTGTCCACTAGTCGCAAGATCTAATGAATCAACAACCAACCAGTCATTCGAGGCTACATCTCCGCGAAATCCATTTATCTCCGCGTAAAATATTCCATCTCTAGAAGACAATCTCCAGTCTTTGTCAGAAGCATTGTTGTAAGTTTTTACACCGTTGGCTTCTAGGGTAGTGTCTAGGAATTCTGTTAAAAAAGGTTGTGTCACCCCAAAGACTCTGATATTTCTGTCGTAGTTATTGTTGTATTCATCAAAACTAAGCGTTGTAACATTCGCTTGAGAGATTGCATCAATACCCACAGAAACATCAATAATAGAAATAGATCCTTTTGGATCTTGTAAATAATCATCGCTTGGCTCTCCTTCGTTCGATGTGATGACAGTGTTTCCATCTGGGGAAAAAGTTACCGCGTCAGGAAGCACCCCAACTTCTACTGAAGACTTGAATATTCCGTCTGTATCGAAAAATCCTACAAAACCATTCTGCATACCATCGGCATTAGAAATAGCAACAGCTACAATGCCTCCACTTACAGCAACACTTTGTACACCGTCACCAATTAGTGAAACATCTATCGAGTTGACAAATGTGGGATTGGTTGGGTCACTTGCGTCAATAATATCAATTCGGTTTTGAAAGCCATTGGTCGAAAAAACTCTGTTACTAGTTTCGTCAAAAGCAATGATTTCCGATCCACTTTCAGCGAAATCTGCATCCGCAGTGAAAGTTCCTAATTTTTCCATTTTTAGCTGAGCTGTGCTATTTCTTGTAAAAAAGAAAAGCACAAAAAGCATCAAAAGAATTTTGTAATTTCTAAACATATTTTTTTTAATTATAGTGAAACAAAGAAAACGTATTGCCTTTCGCAGTAAGTTAATTATTTGTTAAGGAATTAATTAGTTTATTTAAAGAATAGTATTGAAAAGTTCGGTTATCTGACATGATTACTAATAAACCCTTTGGAAACATTTTTATTGGATAGTTGAGTATTTCAATTCCATCCGTTTCTTTGGCACTCATTTTTACACTTGCAACATGTATATAGTTGTTGGAAGCGTCAAAGAGTTCTAGTTCACCATTTTTTTGGTCCGAAACAACAACCAAGTTAAGCGAGTCATTTTTAATCAAGGCGATACCTTCATGGTCTTCTCCAAATTGAGTTCCTCCAAAAACAGTATCATGTTCGGTTGTTAAATTCAGTGCGTGAACGCCAAATCCTTCGTCGCTGTAATACAAGATATTTTCGTCGTCGTCTAAACACAAAGCTTCAATTTCATTTTTACCATCAAAATTTCCTAGTGTTTTTGTCAGATTCAAACTTGCATTGGCTGGGTCAAAGGAATATTGATGAATATAACCTTTTGATGGTCCTTCTTTTCTGCTGATAAAAATTAGCAACTTTTGATTTTTAGCGCCTAAGGTAATTCCCATCGGCAGGTCAAAACGTGGAAATGTATCATGTTTAAAGACCTTAAAACCATTTCCAATTTCATGCATATCTGGAATAGAAAATAATCGAATTTGTTTTAGTTCCCTCTCAGTAAGTGCTAAAATTGAATGTTGTTTTCCGTTATAACTAAAGTTTTGTTGAATATCTATGTTGTTGGGTCTTCTAAGCCCAAAGATGCAAAGCGAGTCGATAATTTTTCCATTTAAATCAAAGGCTAAAACTGAGCCATCTGTATCTTTATCCGTTCCGAAAATTACACTGTTGTTGGGATTTTTTGTGTTATACCAAATTGCTGGATCGTCGCTATCATAACGCACTTTTTGAGTGATTACGTCTGGTTTTATTTTTGTCTGGATTGAAAAAAGACCAATCAAAAAACCTAAAATGCCAAGCTTCATATCTAAAAGTTTGCTTTTAAACCAATTCTTCCCCACCATGAGTAAAACTCATATTGCTTCGTTAATGAAGGATTTCCTAAGTAATACCTTAGTGGCTGGTTGGTGATATTGTTAATTTGAATAAAACATTTGATTTTGGGATTTAGAACATAGTCTGCCAGAAAATCTAGGTGAAATTGCCTATCGTAAAATACATCAAGTTCTTTTTCTGCCCCAAGTTCATTTAAGAACCGATCTTGAAAGTTTGCTGAAAGTTTCGCATAAAATTTTGGATGGTCATAAAAAAGTGAAAAATTAGCTGTGTGAGGAGATTGTCCGGGTAGTGTTATTTTTTCTCGCTGCTTATTATTCAAAAGAAAACCTTTGCCATCCGTACCATAGATGAATACTTGGTCTAATCTTTCAATTGGTAATCTTTGATTTATAAAAGCTTCGGATAGTGTAAAGGTGTAATTTGATAAAATCCCAAGATATCGCCAATTTTTGGGTAGCTTAGAAAATTTGATATTCGCTGTAAGTTCTATTCCCATAACGTTTGCAAAAAGACCATTATTGGCCATAGTTATTTCGTTAAGGCCTGCAGTACTAAAATTAGAATCTTCATGCGCAAATCGCTTATAGAAAAATATAAAATCATCAATTCTTTTGTAGAACAAACCTCCAGATAAAAGACCATTGTTTGATAAGTATTTTTCAAGCATAAAGTCAAGATTGAAGGATTTAGGGTAATTTAGTAGGGGGTTTCCATAAGTAACTTCGTCTTCATTCTCTTCTTCTCTATAAGGCAAATTGTCTTCAAAATTCGGACGAGAGTAAGAAGTGGTTGCCGCAAATCTTATGTTGGTATTTCTATCTGGCCGATAGGTAAGGTGTATTTGTGGCAAAAGAAAACTTCGCGAATAGTTTTTTTGTTCTTCAAATAAATCTCTGAAGAACCTGCCTTTTTCAAGTTTTAAAACATTTCCCTTGTGTTCAATTTCCGTAAGCTCATACCTCAAACCACCTACAATACTTAATTTACCCAAATTATATTCACCCATTGCATACGCAGCATAGATATTTTCTTTAGCTTGATAATCTGAATTAAAAGATTTCTGCTTGCTTTGGTCTTCGTCAATTTTAAAATGTTGTTGATAATATTCATAGAAGTCCTTGCTAAGCTGAGGATCTGGAGTTGGACCAAGTTCATAGCCACGATTTAAAAGGTTATTAACTTTTAAATCTTCAGCCAAAAGAGCTAAATTTAAATCTGGTCCTTCTTGAAGATAAATTTGTCTTGAGCCTGGTAAAAAGATGCCATAGTATTTATTGTAGGTTACTCCAATATTGTTTCTTTCTCGGGTTTTATTTCTCCATTTCCCCCCAACTTTTAGGTAGTTTTTAGGATTTTTTAGAGGAATACTTAAATCCAATCTCGCAGTTTTGTTGAGGTCTTCAACCAAGTCGTTTCGTAGTTCCATTTCTTCAAAAGTGTAATTCTCAAAATCAAAAGCATTACTTATATCTCTTTCTAAGGGATATGAAATCCTTGGAAAGTTAGGCTCTGATAAATCCAACTGTATGTCAAGTTCGTCACTTTCAAAAACCATTTCAAAACGGTCAGGAGTATGTTCGAAGGCGTTTGAAATGGCGAGTCCATATTCTAATTTAGCTTTATTTATATAGTTTGATCCATTTAGATTCAAGGACGCAATTTGTTGCTGTTTGGTTCTCATTTTAAGATCTCTTTCTATTTTGGCTTCTTTAGCATAGTACTTATTTATTATAGTTCCACTGCCCAATTTATGTCTTACTCTGCTGCGAATTTCGTTGTCCGAAAAATTGTTAAACATTCCTCGTAAAATAATGAAGGAATTTTTGGAAAAGCTGTAGTCCATTGTAGCGGTTATACCAGTCCTTTTTCTTGTTATGCTATAGTGCCTAAACTGGATATCAGAGTAAACGGGATTAAAGCTAGTATCTTCTTGAGTGGGTCTCTGTACAAATTTATATTCTATATTATGAGCTCCCTGATTATTTATTTGATGATTTGCATTGAGGTGAAAGCCAAGCTTTTTAATTCTTTGACCGAACGAAACACTTGCCATTAAATTGGGTTGTTTACTTATGTTGTTATAGCCTCCTGAAAAAGCCATATTTAACGTGGGTTCAGTATTTCGGGCTCTTTTAGTAATGATATTCACATTTCCTGCAATTGCGTCTCCATCCATATCAGGTGTTAGCGCTTTTGTAATCTCAACAAACTCTATTTGGTCAGCAGCAATAACATCAAGGCCAACATAACGTACATCTCCTTCCGGGCTTGGCACTTGTTCTCCATTGATATTTAATGTACTTAACCAAGGCGCAGTTCCACGTAATTGAACAAAACGACCCTCGCCTTGATCTCTTTGCAAGGTAATTCCGGGAACACGAGCCACAGCTTCAGCTGCATTCATGTCGGGAAATAATTTTATTTGATCTGCGCTGATGATATTTTTAATATTTTTAGATTCCTTTTGATTTCTTAACCCAATTTGCTGGAGGCTAAATCTACTATTTACTGTAAATGCATCTAATCCTTTTGACGAGGGTGTAAGGAAGATTTCAACGCTTAATGTAGAAAAATTTCTAAGTGTGTCGCTTTTGTAGCCAATATAATTGATAACCACTGGAGACTTATCGGATAACTTTAGTTTAAACTCACCGTTTTCATTACTGATTGCAATTGTTTTACCTTCAATTTGACGTATGTCAGCTCCAACAAGTATGTTTTGTGTTTCAGCGTCTTTTATGGTCCCTGAAATAAAGTTTTGACCGTATCCCTGTATATGAAACAAAAAAGCCAAATTCAATAAGATGAATTTGACTTCTTTTTTATCTTGGAAAAAGTTTCCGAGCATTATTTAAGCAATAATTTTTTGCTGAATGACCCCATTTCTAGAGTGCCTTGAATAAGGTATGATCCCTTAGGTAATTCGGAAAGATTGATATATTCATTAGACCTTACATTTCTTTCATATATCTTTTTACCATTTAGGTCAACTATTGAGACGTAAAACTCTTGGTTTTTTCCTATATTTATTTGAATAAAATCATTTGCAGGGTTTGGAATAATTTCAACATTTTGTGAAATATCTATATTGCTTGTGGATGCTGCTCCGCTGTAAACAACCACTAATTTAGGTGCTCTTTCAGGATGATTTTTTCCATCACCACCATCTGCTGGATCTTCTTCATTTTCGAAAGATTCCATATCTCGTGCATTGTCTTCATTGCTTGCGCCTTGGTCAGAACCCTTTAAAAAAATTGCAAGGGCATTTCCAGATTTCCATCCACTTCTATCGACAATTTCTTGAATGACTTGTGCAAAATCAGCTGATTTGTATTTTGTCCAGATCGTCCATTTTTCGTTTACGTTCCAGAGCACTGAATCATTCGTTTGTTTTCTATCAGTAATAAGGTTATCCAAATCAAAAGTTTCAGCGTTATCCGTTGCTTCACCGATGATAGTAATTAAGGCTTGATCGTTTTCTTCTTCATGAGAGTAAACTTCTAGATAGGCTGAATCAACAATTGCGCCTTGAGGTATTTGAACATTTGTAAATCTTAAGCCAACAAATAGGGTATTAAAATCATCGCCTTCCCAACCTGCGTCCAGGTCATCATCATACAGTTTATCCATTGTTTGGTTTTCTTGTTCGGCATCATCACTGGAAATATTTACGGTATCATTTTCTACCAACTCAAAGGAAGTTCGTTTTATACTGACCTCAAATCTGGTTTGTCCAAAAAGAATAGAATTTAGGAAAACTAAATGAATGATTAAAAGGCATACTCGCATGTGACAAAAAAATGGGTAGAATGTAAATTTAACCTTACTAGATGGTCAAATAAATATGATTTCTATTCGCTTAAATCGGAAATTAAAGAACTTTGTTCTCTAAAAGTGCGAATAGGTATCGTTTTATACCCAACTTTTGGGGGTAGTGGTGTTATTGCGACTGAGCTAGGTAAAAGTTTGGCAAAAAAAGGACACCAAGTACATTTTATTAGCTACGAGCAGCCGGTTCGTTTTGAACATTTCTCAGAAAACATTTTTTTTCATGAAGTTTCTGTTTCAAAATACCCATTATTTAGATTCCCACCATACGAATTGGCCCTAACAGGCAAAATAGTTGATTTGGTAAAGTACGAAAAGTTGGATTTGTTGCATGTTCACTACGCGATTCCTCATGCAGCAGCAGCAATTATGGCCAAAAATATTTTGAAAAGTAGCGCGATTCAATTGCCAATAATTACTACCCTTCATGGAACTGATATTACCCTTATTGGAAGAGACAAAATGTACACTCCAGTAATTAGCCATTGTATTGAGCATTCAGATGTAGTTACAACAGTTTCTGAGAGTTTAAAGGAAGATACAATTGATTATTTTAATGTGAAAAGAGATATTACGGTGGTTCCGAATTTTTTGGATCTTAATCGTTTTAAGAAAATGGAAAATAATGCATTAAAAGATTGGGTAGCACCTCAAAATGAACACATCATTATCCATGCATCTAATTTTAGAAAAGTAAAAAGAGTGCAAGATGTAATAAAAGTCTTTTGTAAGATCAGAGAGAAATTGCCTGCCAAGTTGCTACTAATTGGTGATGGCCCGGAGAGAAAAAATTTAGAAAATAAATCTCGTCAAAATAACCAAGCTGACAACATTAAATTTTTGGGAAAACAAAATAAAATTGAAGAAATTTTGTCTGTTGGCGACCTTTTTCTTATTACCAGTGAAACAGAAAGTTTTGGGTTAGCAGCCTTGGAGGCAATGGCGTGTGAAGTTCCAGTGATTTGCACCAATACGGGAGGTCAGAAGGAAGTTATGCTTGATGGGCGCACAGGTTATTGTTGTTCAGTTGGGGACATTGATGGAATGACAGAGAAAGCGCTATCACTATTGAATGATCCTCATAAAATGGCAAATTTCCAAAAGGACGCTCGTAAACAAGCCCAAAAATTTGACCAAAAAGAAATAATTCCTTCGTACGAAAAACTGTATCAAAAATTGCTCAACAATTCGTAATGAAATGAGTTCTAGAATAAAATCTTACATATACTTACATATAGCAGTTTTTCTTTTTGGCTTTACAGCCATTTTAGGTAAGCAGATATCGCTTTCTGCTATTTCATTGGTTTGGCACAGAATGTGGATGGCTGCTTTCGCCCTTTTATTCGTTCCAAAAGTTTGGCGTGGTATAAAAAAAATTCAACCAGTTGATAAAAAGAGATTTATCCTCATTGGCATATTGATTGCTATACATTGGATTACTTTTTATGGAAGCATAAAACTTGGCAATAGTGCATCTTTAACATTAGCTTGCCTAAGTACAGTAACCCTCTTCACGTCATTTCTTGAACCGTGGCTTACAAAAACAAAATTCCAATGGGTGGAGCTTGTAATTGGGTTAATTATCATTTTGGGCATATTGCTCATTGCACAAATGGGTAAAGCTTTTTACCAAGCTATTTGGGTAGGATTACTTTCCGCATTGTTTGCGGCGCTATTCTCAACCCTCAACAAAAAATATATCAAAGCAAAATATAACGCTTTGAGTATTTCGTCATTAGAACTTTTTGCCGGATGGGTTTTTTTGGTTTGTGTTACACCTTTACTTGATCAATCATTTTATAATCAGTTTACTCTTCCAAAACAGGATATTCCATATCTACTAATTCTTGCAATTTTATGTACAAGTCTTGCTTTTGTTTTGAGTGTAATAGCCTTAAAAGACTTGAGTGCATTTACCTCAAATTTGGCGATCAATCTTGAACCAGTTTATGGTATTTTATTGGCAGGTATTATTTTCAAGGAAAATAAAGAATTGGCACCATCTTTTTATTGGGGTACAGGAATTATCCTGATTGCGGTTTTTATCCATCCAATACTATTGAGATTTCAAAAATCAAAAATAAATCAGAGAGTTCATTCTTAACAATACCTTTGCCTTAAATGACCAATACCCATAAATACATAGTAACCTCAGCACTTCCTTATGCTAATGGGCCTTTGCATATTGGTCATATTGCTGGGGCTTATTTACCCGCTGATTTATACGTGCGCTTCTTAAGGCACAAAAAAAATCTAGATGTAAAATTTATATGTGGCACAGATGAGCATGGAGTTCCTATTACTATTAGAGCAAAAAAAGAGGGAAAGTCTCCAAAAGAAGTGGTTGACTTTTACCACGAAAACATCAAAAAATCTTTTGAAGGACTAAAGATAAATTTTGATGTTTTTTCAAGAACAAGCTCTGATACCCATCATCGTAGATCTCAATCCTTTTTCAAAAAATTATACGACAATGGTGTTTTTGAAGAACATGAAAGTGAACAATATTATGATCAATCAACTCAGCAATTTTTGGCGGATAGATACATCACCGGACGGTGTCCAAATTGTAGTTATGAAAATGCGTATGGTGACCAGTGTGAATCTTGTGGTAAATCACTTAGTCCATTAGAATTAATTAATCCAAAATCAGCCTTAAGTGGGCGTCCACCAATCCTTAAAAAAACAAAAAACTGGTATTTACCTTTGGATAAATTGCAAAGCTCTTTTTTGGATTCCTATATAGAAGGTCTTCGCACAAGTTTAAAACCCCATGTATATGGACAGTGTAAAAGTTGGCTCAACGAAGGATTAAAACCACGAGCCATGACCAGGGACTTAAATTGGGGTATTAAAGTTCCCGTTGAAGGCGCCGACGGCAAAGTTCTTTATGTTTGGTTTGATGCCCCAATCGGCTATATTTCTATGACAGAGGAATTAACAGAAAAGTGGACGGAGTATTGGCAAGACGAAAAGACTGAATTAATCCATTTTATCGGGAAAGACAATATTGTTTTTCACTGCCTCATTTTTCCAGCAATGTTGCATGCACACGGTGATTTTATTTTGCCTAAATATGTTCCTGCCAATGAATTTTTAAACTTAGAAGGAAAAAAAATTTCCACCTCAAGAAATCATGCAATTTGGGTAAATGACTACCTCAAAGATTTCCCACATAAAGTTGATGAGTTAAGATATGTATTAACTTCAATAATGCCCGAAAATAACGATGCAGATTTTACATGGAAAGATTTTCAAGCTAGGGTAAATAACGAGTTGGTGGCTATTTTAGGAAATTTCATTAACCGTGTTTTGGTTTTAAGCCATAAATATTTTGAAGGTTATGTGGCTCAAGGTCAAATGGATATAACTGTTGAAAGTAAGGTGCAAGATTTAGCTCAAAAAATAGACTTTGCGCTATCAAATTTTGAATTTAGACAAGCAAATACGTTTTTTATAGATTTAGCAAGATTGGGCAACAAATATCTTCAAGAGCAAGAGCCATGGAAAAAGTGGAAGGAGGAAAATCTCAAGCCACAGGTTCGTAATTGTTTATTTACCTGTCTGAAATTGGTTGAAGAAATTAAAAGACAGGCACAAATATTTCTCCCCAATACTGCGGAAAAAATAAAAAACACCTTGAATCTTTCAAATGCAGAAGTACTTTCACCCAAGCACAAGCTTAACAAACCTATGCTGCTATTTGAAAAAATAGAGGATGCCGAAATCCAAATTCAAATCGATAAATTACTACCAAAAAAAGAAAATAAACCTATGTATAAAGAAGAAATTCAGTTTGATGATTTTGAAAAAATAGATCTACGCGTTGGCACGATAATAGAAGCCAAAAAAATGGAAAAAGCGGATAAATTGCTTACACTACAGGTAGATATGGGGGGAGAAATAAGAACAATAATTTCAGGGATTGCACATCATTTTAGTCCAAATGACGTCTTGGGACAGCAGGTTACGGTTGTGTGTAACTTGGCACCACGAAAAATTAGAGGTTTCGAAAGTCAGGGAATGATTTTGATGTCAGAGGATTTATCGGGTCAATTACAATTCAACCAACCCAGTGTAAAAGTTGCCAACGGTAGTAAAGTAAATTAACCAGACAACCCACCGTCGATTCCTATAATTTGTCCAGTAATAAATTTACTTTTATTGGATAACAAAAAATGGGTGGCACTTGCTATATCTTCTGCGCTTCCGATACGCTTCAAGGGATGTCGGTCTTTTGCAGCTTCTCGCATTTTGTCATTGCGCAACAATCTTTCTGCCAGAGGCGTGTCAGTGAGCGATGGTGCAATACAGTTTACTCTGTATTTTGGCGCCCATTCTGCCGCTAAAGATCTTACTAAGCCTTCAACCGCGCCTTTAGCAGAAGCCACAGAGCTATGAAATGACATACCTTTTTGTACAGCCACAGTGCTGTATAAAACGCTACTTGCCTCAGGATTGAAATTTGGAGAAAAATGTTGAAGTGCTTTTACAGCACCCAACAGGTTGATTTGAAAGTCGGCCATGAAAAAATCTGGTTTTAGCGCACGGAATGGTTTTAAATTTATGCTACCAGGCAGATACACAAAACCGTCAATACCTTCAATAGCAGGGAAAGAAGGATCTTCTTTGGTTACATCTGCTGAATAAAAATATGTATTACTTGAGGAAACATGTTCCCCTGCGTTTCTACTTATCACATGAACTTCCCATTCATTTTCTTGTAAAATTTTAAGCAAAGAATTACCAATACCTGAAGTTCCCCCAATTAAAATAGCTTTTTTCATCTTATTTTACCAACACAATCGCTTTTCATTAGTTTTACATAAACAATGAAATTTCAGCTTGTTTCTGAATTCCAGCCAAGTGGTGATCAGCCCCAAGCCATCCAAAAATTAGTGGATGGAATTGAACAAAACTTACCAGCGCAGACCTTATTAGGTGTGACGGGATCTGGAAAAACATTTACTATGGCAAATGTTATTCAAGCAGTTCAAAAACCTACCTTGATAATTAGTCATAACAAAACCTTGGTTGCTCAATTGTATGGGGAATTCAAACAATTTTTTCCAAAAAATGCGGTTGAATATTTTGTGAGCTATTATGATTATTATCAACCAGAAGCTTACATCCCTTCAAGCAATGTATATATAGAGAAAGACCTTCAAATAAATGAGGAGATTGAAAAACTGAGGTTAAAAACAACATCAAGTTTATTATCTGGAAGAAGAGATGTTGTAGTGCTCGCTTCAGTTTCTTGCATTTATGGTGCGGGAAATCCAAATGATTATGAAGACAGTATTATACGTTTGGAAAAAGGTCAAATCATTGCGCGAGATGCTGTGTTGTATGCTTTGGTAGAATCTTTGTATTCAAGGACTACAGCTCAGTTTGAGCGAGGAAATTTTCGTGTAAATGGTGATACAGTTGATGTTCATCTGGCTTACGAAGATTTGGGTATTCGCATTTCATTTTTTGGAAATGAAATTGAAGAAATACAAAGTTTTGATCCCCAATCAGGTTTAACAATACAGAACTATGAGCATATAGCAATTTTCCCTGCCAATTTGTTTGTAACGCCTAGGGATCGATTACAGAACGTTATAAAAGAGATTCAAGATGACCTAGTTGCACAAACACAATATTTCAACGATTTAGGCAAATTTTTGGAATCGAAAAGATTGGAGGAAAGAACAAATTTTGATTTAGAAATGATGCGTGAACTAGGCTATTGCAGTGGTATTGAAAATTATAGTCGTTATTTTGATCGACGAAATCCAGGAGAAAGACCCTTTTGTTTGTTAGATTACTTTCCAAAAGATTTTTTATTAATTGTGGACGAGAGCCATGTTACGATTCCACAAGTTAGAGGCATGTTTGGGGGTGATAGAGCTAGAAAGCAAAATTTGGTAGAGTATGGCTTTCGTTTGCCTGCAGCAATTGACAACAGACCATTAAAATTTGAGGAATTTGAAACTATGACGCCACAAACAGTCTATGTCAGTGCAACACCTGCAGACTATGAAATTCAAAAGTCTGAAGGACTGATTGTTGAGCAAATCATAAGACCAACTGGTTTGCTAGATCCCCCGATTGATGTTCGCCCGTGCGGAAATCAGGTAGAAGATTTACTTGAAGAGATAGATGAAACAGCAAAAAAAGGAGATAGAGTGTTGGTTACTACCTTAACCAAAAGAATGGCAGAGGAGCTGCACAAGTATTTGAGAAAATTGAATATAAAATCAGGGTATATACATTCAGAAATTAAAACCCTTGATCGAGTAGAAATTTTAAGATCCTTACGTTTGGGAGATATAGATGTATTGGTTGGTGTGAATTTATTAAGAGAGGGTTTAGATCTACCAGAAGTATCTTTAGTAGCTATATTGGATGCAGATAAAGAAGGGTTTTTACGCTCAGAAAGATCGCTCACTCAAACCATTGGTCGAGCCGCAAGAAATGCAGACGGAAGAGTAATCATGTACGCAGACGAAATTACAGAGTCCATACAAAAAACTATAGATGAAACCAACAGAAGAAGAGAAATTCAAACCCAATACAACGATGAAAAAGGTATTGTTCCTAAAACTGTTCGAAAAACCAAAAACGAAATATTTGAGCAGACTAGAGTAGTTGAGGAACATAAGCCTTTAAAGGAAAGAAGGAAATACAAGTTACAAGAAGAAAAACTTAGTCAAGTAGCAGACCCAGTTACCGATCTCTTATCACCAAACGATCTGGAAAAAGCCATTGAGCATACCCGTAAAAAAATGATGCTCGCTGC
>CENP01056525.1_pt1 | contig 14949 bp, 10 predicted proteins | sample 361281 | NCBI WGS metagenome assembly CENP01 (sample SAMEA2591122, study PRJEB7988) | marine metagenome | biome: marine biome (ENVO:00000447); feature: deep chlorophyll maximum layer (ENVO:xxxxxxxx); material: saline water (ENVO:00002010), including plankton (ENVO:xxxxxxxx) | depth 70 m
TTTATATTGATAGATACTCGCAACAATTTCATAGGTACACTCTTTAGCTCCTGATGGTGTAATTAATGTTGTAGCCTCATCACTCTCTGATTTCTTATCTTTCAGTTCAACAGAAATAGTTTCTTGCATTTTATTGAATATGCAAAAATCAGCAGTATTGGAATTGCATTCTGATTCAGTTTCTTTATTGTTCTTTTTTAAACTCATAATTTCAACCGCCACCTTAGCACCCTCCAAAATATCTTTACTAATCTGTGCTTTAGTGGCTATTGAAATAAAACAACAAAGGAAAGAGCGTAGAACTTTATTCATTTTTAGTTAAGGGTAATTATATCATCTTTAATAGTGAAACTTTTTGTATTGCCGTTTCTTGGATTGTTGATAATTCCGCTTAGTGTGCAATCGCTACACTTATCACTATTGCAAAACGTAGCAACATATTTTTTGTATTTAGTACATTTTCCAGCAACATTACATTTACACTTCATGGAACTGCCTAAAGAATTACCGTCAATAAAAGGCGATTGGTTGTCTGTATCTGCTGGGACATCAAGGGCAACGATATAATCTCCAATATTTACAAATACAATTTTTCTATTATTTGGGTTATCTGAGTGAATTAAATTCTCCTCAACAAATATTAATTCCTTTTCAACAATAGGGTGATTGTGAAAGGCAGGAGGTAGCATTACTTTGCCTTCTAAATCTGAAAAATCATTTATGCCTTCTACTTTGTCTTTTTCAAATATTACCATCTCTACAACTTCCACGTAATTATCTTCTATTTTTATACTTGATTTTTTTTGCAAAGGTCGCAACTCACCATATTACAACTATATTTTCCCAATGCATAAGCTGGTTCGCACCCTTCGCCACCATCTTTACACATACATCTTACCGAACCATCTGTTCCTCCATTGACAAATGCTTCACTTTCGGTTACGCCAATGACGGTATAACCTTCAGGAACAGTAAAATAAACGGTGTTATCTACTTCGTTAAATTCTGTACCTTCAGGAAAGTTGTATCGATTAAATGTTGGGCTTTGTGCTTTACTGCAATTTGTAGTAAACAACATTCCAAATGTTGCCACCACTAATAAAAATAGTTTATTCATAGCGACAATTTATGTATTGTTTTTGCAAGTAATATTGATTCAAATCATAATTCAAAAAACAAGAAAATTCCCCGAATATGATTTAAATCATGTTCATATTGAAAAAATAACAGTTAATTAGCCTATTTCATTTAACTGCTTGACTTGAACAGATTTAACTTTTTCTAGCGTTAATTTACTAATAAATTTAGAAATACATCTCTTGTGCCACCCGATATGTATTTGCATGGGCTTCAATGATGTGCTTGATATTTGGTGAATAACCCCCACCCATACTTACCGCAATGGGCACCTTATTGCTCCTTGCCAAAGAAAAAACCATTTCATCCCTTTGCTTGCAGCCCGCCATACTTACCTTCAATCGACCCAGTTTATCGTGTTCTAAAATATCCACCCCACTTTGGTAAAAAATTAGGTCAGGTTCAACTTTATCTATCAATTTGGGCAGATGTTCGCTGAGTAAATTCAAATAAGCCTTGTCTTCAACACCGTCTGGTAATGCAATATCCAAATCTGATTTTTCTTTTTTCAGCGGGTAGTTTTTGGCACCATGCATGCTGAAGGTAAACACACTTTTATCGTTTTCAAAAAGCTTTGCATTCCCGTTTCCTTGATGCACGTCTAAATCTACGATCAAAATTTTTTGAACCTCTCCGGCGGCGAGCAAAATATTTGAAGCAATGGCGAAATCATTGAATACACAAAAGCCTTCTCCCCTGTCTGCGTAACTGTGGTGTGTTCCACCGGCAATATTCATAGACACACCGTTTACCATGGCATAACGCGCGCACATTAGTGTGCCCATTGCTATGTGCTTACCTCGAGAAATAAGCTTGGGACTCATTGGGAAACCAATTCTTCGCGCTTCCAATTTTGATAAAGTGTTGTTGTTTAATTTGTGTAAAAACTCTGCACTGTGGGTGCGTAAAATTTCTTGGTCTGAAATTGATGGTGGGTGAAAAAACTGGTCTTCACTTACAGTACCCTCGTAAATCAACTGCTCAGGCAGCAATTCATATTTTTCCATAGGGAAACGATGACCTTCAGGCAGCTCATACTTGTAAATAGGCGAAAAAGCTATCTTGAGCATTTCATTTATACGACCAAATGACTCAATTTGTTTGGCTAAAACTTATCTAAAAGCTCATTGAAGGTTTTGCTTGGTCGCATTATTTCTATAGTCTTTTTTTCATTTGGCCAATAGTAACCACCTATATCTGCTGTTTTCCCTTGCACCTGAATTAATTCTTTATTGATTGTTTCCTCATGCTGAGCCAATTGCTTGTAAAGAGAAGAAAATATTCTTTTTAATTGTTGGTTCTTATCTTGTTCAGCCAATTTTTCTGCCCAATATAATGCCAAATAAAAGTGGCTTCCTCTGTTGTCTATACCGCCTAATTTTCTGCTAGGAGATTTGCCCTGTTTGAGCAATTTTTCGGTAGCTTGGTCTAAAGAATTGGCCATGATTTGCGCGTCTTCATTATTATTTTTTTGTGCTAGATGCTCTAAAGAAACAGCAATTGCCAAAAACTCACCTAAGCTATCCCAACGCAGATAGTTTTCTTTGATTAGCTGTTCAACGTGTTTGGGTGCGCTACCTCCAGCCCCGGTTTCAAAGAGCCCACCACCCATTATTAGCGGTACAATTGACAACATTTTGGCACTTGTACCTAATTCCAAAATAGGGAATAAATCTGTTAAATAGTCTCTCAATACATTTCCTGTAACAGATATGGTATCTTCTCCATTTTTTACCCTTTGCAAGGTAAAGCGCGTCGCCGCTTCAGGGTTTAAGATTTTTATATTAAGATGACTTGTATCTATTTCATTTAGCTTGTGCCTAAGTTTTAGGATGATTTCTTTATCGTGAGGTCTATTTTCGTCCAACCAGAAAACTGCTGGGTCACCTGTTTTTTCCGCTCTTTCTATACCGAGATCTATCCAATTTTGGATAGGTAAATCTTTTACTTGGCACATTCGAAAAATATCCCCGCTGGCTACTTCTTTGCTAATAAGTGTATTTCCTTTTTCATCAATCGCATGGATGATGCCTGCTTCTTTAAGCTCAAATGTTTTATCATGACTTCCATATTCTTGGGCTTTTTGTGCCATGAGGCCAATGTTGCTAACTGTGCCCATAGTCTTTGGATCAAAGGCACCATTTTCTTTACAGAAATCTATAGTTGCTTGGTATACAGCCGCATAACTACTTTCAGGGATAACCGCCAAAGTATCTTGGATTTTGCCTTCTTTATTCCACATTTTGCCACCTTCTCTTATCATGGCGGGCATACTGGCGTCAATAATAACATCGCTAGGAACATGCAAATTACTGATGCCATTAGCTGAGTTTACCATAGCTAAATCTGCTTGATTTGCTATTATTTGTAGCATTTCATTTTTTATTTTTTCTTGTTTTTCAGTGCTGAGTATTGCTAGTTTTTGCTCTAAAACAGCCACTCCGTCATTAGGGTTGACATGAATATCATCAAGCAAGGTGCCGTATTTATTCCACAATTCTTTGAAATATATTTTTACAACATGACCAAAAATTATGGGATCGGAAACCTTCATCATTGTCGCTTTAAGATGCGCTGAAAACAAAAGGTTTTCCTTTTTTGCTATTTCCAGTTGCGCTTCTAAAAAAGTACAAAGCTTATCTATTTGAAATACAGAAGCGTCCAATATTTCACCAGCTTCTAAAGGCGCCCATGCTCTCAGTTCTTTTTGTTTTCCTTTTGTATCCTCAAATACAATTTTGAATTTTGTAGCTGCTTTTAGTGTTAGAGCCTTTTCGTTGTGAAAGAAGTCGCCATTTTGCATGGTGGCCACCCTTGTTTTGCTGTCCTTTGACCAATTACCCATTCGATGTGGATTTTTCTTTGCAAAATTTTTGACCGCTTTTGGAGCCCGTCTGTCAGAATTCCCCTCTCTCAGAACTGGGTTGACGGCACTACCTTTGACCCTATTGTATTTTTGTACAACTTCTTTTTCTTTTTCCATTTGAGGATTTTCAGGGAAATTGGGAATTAAATACCCCTTGTCTTGTAACTCTTTTATAGCGTTTTTGAGTTGTGGAACAGAAGCCGAAATATTTGGTAGTTTGATGATGTTTGAATCCGACATTTTGACCATCTTGCCCAGCACATTTAAGTCATTGGTTACCTGCTGCTCTGGAAATTGAGCAAGGATTCTTGCTGCCAAAGAAATATTCTTCAATTCAACTTCTACGTCAATTTTATTAAGAAAAGACTTGACAATAGGGAGAAGAGAGTAAGTAGCCAGCATGGGTGCCTCATCAGTCAAAGTATATGTAATGGTGCGCTTCATAATTTTATTCAAAAGCTTTTTTAATTATTTCATTTTGTTCACTCAAATGCACGCTTGCATATCCTGTTGCAGGCGTGGCACTTGATTGTCTCCCTAGGTAAGTAAATTGTGTAGGCCAATCATAGCGCAGCATATGTTGCCATGAACCCATATTTTTGGGTTCTTCTTGCACCCACAGAACCTTTGCTTTAGGATGCTTTTTTATTTCTTGAATCATCTGATTTTCTGGCATTGGATAAAGTTGTTCAACTCTAACAATGGCCACGTCTACAATATTTTCCTTTTGTTGCTTCTCTAGTAAATCGAAATAAATTTTCCCCGAACAAAAAATTAACTTTCGGGCATTTTGCTCTACTACATTATCTTTAATCATTTCTTTAAATCCTCCGCTTGTAAAATCTTTTATTTCACTTACCGCTTTAGTATGTCTCAACAAACTCTTTGGGCTCATGACTAGCAAAGGCACTCTAAAATTTCGGTGAATCTGTCGTCTTAAAGCGTGGAAAAAATTTGCTGGCGTGGTAATGTTGCACACTTGCATATTTTGGTTTGCACAAAGTTGTAAATACCTCTCCAATCTTGCAGAGCTGTGTTCAGGGCCTTGACCTTCATGGCCGTGAGGCAATAGCATTACCAAACCACTGTAATTGCCCCATTTGGTTTGTCCACTAGCTATGTATTGGTCTATTGTCACTTGAGCTCCATTGGCAAAGTCTCCAAATTGTGCTTCCCAAATTGTAAGTGCATTTGGTGCCATATTGCTATAGCCATATTCAAAACCAAGTACGGCAAATTCAGAGAGTAAGGAATTATGAATTTCAAATGTGCCTTGTTTTTCAGAAATATGCTGCAAGGGTATATGTTCTTTTGTTCCGTCTTCTGAAATAATTACTGCATGTCTGTGAGAAAAAGTTCCTCTTTCACAGTCTTGTCCAGTCATTCTTATATCTGTTCCCTCATCTAGCAGACTGGCATAGGCAAGTAATTCTCCCATGGCCCAATCAAGTCGATTCTCATCAATCATTTTTTTCCTATCGTCAAAAATTCTTTTTATTTTTTTGAATGTTTGGTGATCTTCTGGAATATGTATGATTTTAGAGGAATATTCAAGAACTTGTTTTGTTGAAATTGCTGTTTTTGGGGACTTTGAAAAATCTTTTTCATTACCAGCTCTAAAACCCGCCCAGGTAAGCACCTCTCTTTGGTTATTTTCATCTCCTTTATCTTCTCTTACTTCATCAAGTTTTTGTTGCAGCAATGCTTTAAAATCTTTCTGCATTTCCTTAGCTAGGTTCGCTTCAATGTCACCTTGATTTTTCAGCTTTTCTAAATAAATTTCTCTTGGGTTAGGATGCTTGGCAATAGATTTATACAAAACAGGCTGTGTAAATCTTGGTTCATCTCCTTCGTTATGCCCATATTTACGATATCCTAATAAATCAACAAAAACATCACTATTAAATTTTTGCTTGTATTCCATTGCAATTTTTATTGTGTGAACAACTGCTTCGACGTCGTCTGCATTAACGTGGAATATAGGACATTTGGTTACTTTTCCGATGTCTGTGCTATAAATCGAGCTACGTCCATCAATATAATTTGTTGTAAAGCCTATTTGGTTGTTTGTTACAATATGCATGCAACCTCCTACATCATAAGGCAGTAACTTGCTCATCTGAACTACTTCATAAATTATTCCTTGGCCTGATATACTGGCATCTCCATGAATAAGTATTGGGCATATTTTATCAACGTCTTTGCCAAATCTATTATCCAATTTGGCTTTTGCCATACCTTTTACAACAGGGTTTACACTCTCCAAATGACTTGGATTTGCGGCCAAAGTTAGTCGTACAATATCCCCATTATTGGTGACCACCTCTGATCTGTAGCCCATATGATATTTTACATCTCCCTGAAAAACCGCCTCTTTGTAAGCTTTACCCTCAAATTCACCAAAAATTTCATGGTAAGTTTTTTGCATAATATTCGCTAAAACATTTAGCCTCCCACGATGTGCCATTCCTAAAACGAATTCTTCGACGCCAATCTGATGTCCATACTCAATTACGGCATCTAAAGCGGGTATAAGGGTTTCTAAACCCTCTAGGGAGAAACGTTTTTGACCCACATATTTGGTGTGAAGAAAATTTTCAAAAGTTACTGCCTCATTGAGTTTTCTCAAGATTTCTTTTTTTTCTTTAAGATCAAATTCTGGTGTATTTTGGTTCCGCTCTAATTTTTCTTGCAACCATTTTCTTCGCTCAGGTTCTGGAATATAGGTGTATTCAACGCCTATACTTTTGCAGTAGGTATTTTCCAGATGCTGAATTATTTCTTTCAATTTTGCCCTGCCAATACCTATAGTATGGCCCGCATTGAAAAATTTATCCAAGTCTCCCTTTTCTAAACCAAAATTTTCTATTGCTAAAGTAGGTTCATATTTCCTTCTATCTCTTACTGGATTTGTGCGGGTAAAAAAATGTCCACGAGAGCGGTAGCCGTTATTGATTAAATTGAGCACATTTATTTCTTTTATACCAGCTTGGCTGGTGGTTTTTCCATCAGCATCTAAACCACTTTTATCATAGGCTAAATCAAAACCTTCAAAGAATCTTTGCCACCCATAATCTACGGAATTTTTATCCGCTAAATATTGCTCATACAAGTTGTCTATAGCGGACATGTCAGCATTGCTAAGATAGGAGTGTTCCAACATTATGGGGCAAATTTAAGCCCATCTTAAAATTTATCATCAAAGCATAAGATTTGGATACTTTTGCAAGCCCATGCGGGTAGAACACCTTATTGAATTTTATGCAAAAGATCGCTTGGTTAACCAGTGGGTGGAAGAAATTTTGAGTGAAAAGAAAGGTGCATGGTCTATTGAAGGGGCAAAAGGAAGTTTTGAGGCTTTACTCATTGCGCATGGATTTAAATCAAAGCAAGAAAATACTTTACTCATCCTGGAAGATGAAGACACGGCGGGAAATTTTGCAAATGATTTAAACTTATTTCTTGCTGAAGAGCGTGCTTTCGTTTTAAATTCATCTTTCAAAAGGCGTTTTGATCCATCTTATCAGAACAAAAATTCTGTACAAGAGAAAGCAGAAATTATCCAAAATTTAACAATTGGGAAAAAAGCAAAAATTGTGATTTGTCATCCAGAAAGTTTGTCAGAAAAAATCATTTCTTCTTCAGCTTTTGAAAAAAATAAACTCTTGTTTCAAATAGGTGACGAATTTGATTTTGAATTCTTAATTGAGTCTTTAAATTCATACGGGTTTTCTAGAGAAGACTTTGTCTATGAACCAGGACAATTCGCAATCCGTGGAGGAATCGTTGACATATTTTCCTTTTCAAGTGAAGTGCCCTACAGATTAGAACTCGCTGGGCTTAAAATTGAATCCATTCGTCAGTTTGATCCAATCACACAATTGAGTATTAAGGAAATGGCTTTCACACATATTGTTCCCAACATTCAAGAGGATGAAATTAGCGGCAATCGTGTGGGCCTGCTTTCTTATTTCAAACAACCCTCACTTATTTTTTGTAAACAGCTACCCTCGGTATTAAATACCATCGAAAAGGGACTAAAAAAGGTGCCGAAAAACGTAAATTCAAGTGAAATTTATGAAAATGTAGTAGACATAGAAAATCAACTCCAAGCCCATTGCATTATTGAGTTAGAAGGACAAAAGTATTTTAAAAGCAAGGGTAGTTTTAATTTTGAGACAAAACAGCAGGCTCATTTCAATAAAAACTTTCATCTGTTTGCAGAAGAGCTAAACGCCAATAGTAAAATTGGCATAATGAATATTATTGGCTCAAGTCAAGTAAAACAAATAGATCGTATTTCGAGTATTCTAGAAGATTTAGGCAAATCTGTAAACTTTGAACCGTTGTATGAAGGTTTTAGTAGTGGCTTTTATGACGCGAGGAATAAAGTAGCTATGTATACAGATCATCAGTTATTTGGGCGTCATTTTCAATATAAACTGAAGTCAAAATATAGCACCAATCAAGCCCTAAGTATAAAGGAACTAAAAAATCTTAACCCAGGTGATTTCATAGTACATATTGATCATGGTGTGGGTCAATTTGAAGGATTACAAAAAATTGAAATTGCAGGTAAATTCAAAGAAGCTGTAAGAATTCGTTATAAAAACAATGATCTACTGTATGTAAATATTGCCTCCCTACACAAAATTTCAAAATATGTTGGCAAGGAGGGTACTCCCCCAAAGCTAAATAAATTGGGGTCTGATGCTTGGCAGAATTTAAAGAGAAAAACAAAGAAGCGAATAAAAGACATAGCTCGTGATTTGATAAAGCTATACGCTAAAAGAAAATCTGAAAAAGGATTTGCCTTCAGCCCAGATTCCTATCTGCAGATTGAAATGGAAGCAAGCTTTTTGTATGAGGATACGCCAGACCAGGCCAAGGCAAGTGAAGAGGTAAAAAGAGATATGGAAAAAAACTACCCAATGGACCGCCTTATTTGTGGAGACGTTGGGTTTGGGAAGACAGAAATTGCCATGCGCGCTGCATTTAAGGCTGCTACAGACAGCAAACAAGTTGCAATTTTAGTTCCTACAACCATTTTGGCTCAGCAACATTATTATTCATTTCGAAAAAGATTAAAAGACTTCCCAGTACATGTAGATTATATAAATAGGTTTAGAACTCAAAAAGACGTAAGTCAAGTACTCTCCAAACTTAAGGAAGGTAAAATAGACATCCTCATCGGAACACATAAGCTACTTAGTAAGTCCACTCAGTTTAAAGATTTAGGATTACTAATTATTGATGAAGAGCAGAAATTTGGAGTTTCAGCAAAAGAAAAACTCAAAGAAATAAGAGTGAATGTGGACACATTAACCCTCACCGCCACACCCATACCAAGAACCTTACACTTTAGCTTGATGGGCGCTCGCGACCTCTCAATAATTCAAACGCCACCGCCTAATAGAAGACCAATACAAACGCAAATACACACATTTAATCATGATACCTTAAAAGAAGCCGTTGAAAATGAAATTGCAAGAAAAGGTCAAATTTTTTTCATTCACAATCGTGTGCGCGATATTGAAGAATATGCCTTGTTAATTAAGTCATTAGTACCTGAAGCCAAAGTTGCTGTTGGGCATGGACAAATGCCTGGAGACCAACTAGAAAATGTTATGCTAAAATTTATTGAAGGGGATTTTGATGTACTTGTTGCCACTACGATTATAGAAAGTGGTTTGGATATAACGAATGCCAATACGATCATCATAAACAATGCACATGCCTACGGTCTGAGCGATTTACACCAAATGAGAGGCCGAGTAGGGCGTTCCAACACGAAAGCATATGCACTGATGTTCTGCCCGCCGATACATGCTTTAAATGACGATGCGAGAAGAAGAATGCAGGCAATTGAAGAATTTAGTGATTTAGGATCTGGTTTTGGAATTGCCATGCGTGATTTAGACATTAGGGGTGCTGGTAATCTTCTTGGCGGAGAACAAAGTGGTTTTATCGCGGACATTGGCTTCAACACATACCATAAAATATTAGACGAAGCGATAGCAGAATTAAAGGACGATGAATTCAAGAATCTTTTCGACCATAAACAAGACAATAAATATATTCATACTGATACAGTTGTAGAAACAGATCTAGACGCAAATATCCCAGAAAATTATGTGAGTAGTACTGCAGAACGTTTATCACTTTACAATCAGGTATCACAAATTGAAAATAAAGCTCAAATGGAAAGTTTTGTCAAGCAGCTAAATGATCGGTTTGGGGAGTTGCCCAAAGAAGTGTTTCAACTGCTAAATTGTTTGAAAATAAAGTGGATAGGACAAAAATTACACTTTAGTAAAGTAAGCTTCAAAAAGCGTAGCTTGCGATGCCATTTTTCAGACAATTTAGATGAAGATTATTTCCAAGGGCCTCAATTTGGTGCTTTGTTGATGTATATTCAAAATCACCCTCACAAAGTAAGTCTAGAACAAAAGGGTGAGAAACTCTCTATACGGTTTAAGGAGGTCAATAACCTTGCTGAAGCTAATAAATCTTTAGAAAAGTTGCTTTAAAATTTGAGTAAAATTTGCGCTAAACGCCAAATATCCTCAAACGAATTATAGAGTGGAACAGGTGCCATTCTTATAACATTTGGCTCTCGCCAGTCTGAAATAACCCCATTTTTATTCAAATACTTATACAAATCTTTGCCTTCATGTCCAGTAAGTATTGATAACTGCGCCGCTCTAGATTTAGGCGTTATAATTTGAAAATTAAGCTTGGGGTTGTTTTGGGCACAATAGGTCAACACAAAATCAAGATATGAAGTGAGCATGTCCCTTTTATTTACCAAAGTATCCATTTTAATTTGAGAAAAAATGTCAAGCGATACTTTATGAACAGCCATACCAAAAATAGGTGCGTTGCTAAGTTGCCAACCCGCGGCGCCTGGCTCAGGATTAAATCCTTTATTCATTTTAAATCTCTCTGACTCAAGCTGTCCCCACCAACCAGCCAATCTTGGCATTTCCTTATTTTTTACGTGCTTCTCATGAATAAAAACACCCGAAACATTACCTGGTCCTGAATTTAGGTATTTGTACGAGCACCAAGACGCCCAATCAACTTGCCAATCGTGTAGTTTTAATTCTATATTTCCGGCAGCATGCGCCAAATCAAAACCAGCAATAGCGCCTACCTCATGTGCTTTTTGAGTGATTTTTTCTATGTCAAAAACTTGACCAGTATAATACTGAACGCCTGGCAAAAAGACCATGGCTAAATCTTCTTTATGTAATTCTATCAATGCAATAATATCCTCCGTTCTGTGGTGATGTTCATCATCGCGCGGTTTTACTTCAATTAATACGTCTTCATAATCTAGTTGATGATGTTTGGCTTGCGTTTCTAAAACATACATATCACTTGGGAAAGCACCCGACTCCATAAGAACCTTGTAACGTTTTTTGGTAGGTTTATAAAATGAGGTAAACATTAGATGCAGATTAACTGTGAGTCTGTTCATAGCGACTACTTCATTTTCGTTTGCTCCTAAAATATGGGTAAGCCCTGGATTTAAAAATTTATGGTAATGCATCCAAGGATTTTTACCTTGAAAATGCCCTTCTACCCCCATATTGGCCCAATCGTCCAATTCAGTTTTTATAGCCTGATGTGTATTTTTGGGCTGAAGTCCTAAAGAATTTCCAGTTAAATAAATTACATCCTTGCCTCCATGCCGTGGAATAAAGAATTTTTTTCTGTAAGAGGCTAACAGATCTTGAGTATCAAGATTCTTAGCAAACTCTTGAGTAAGCTCGAACTTTTTGTTGTATTGTTTAACACCTTGCATATTTAATTCTTGATATTGTCGGTTCTGATTTCTGAAAAAAAGTTTTCAAAATCATAATTTTCCCACAATCCTAATGAATCGGAAGGGATAAAAACATTCCCATTCTTGACATAAGGTTTTAATTTATACGGTTCTGTTTTTTTGTTTACAGTGTTAGAAATCAAAATTAATTGCCAGCTTTGTTCATTAAGAACACTAGCACAATTTGGTGTTTCAAAGTAGACTTCTTGATAATAGATAGGAACTCGTGTGCGGTTTAGTGTGTCAATGATTCCCCACAGAGAGTCCTTGCCGACCAAACTCAGCCCGTTTACGTTAAAACTCTGCACAAGGTCATATTCGAATGGACAAAGCGTATCTCCATGAATATTTATAAAAGCATATTTATCTCCCTTGTTTACAAAAGCGAATCCATTTGTGAAAGTGGAAAACTCTGTATAAATAAACGCATCTGATTTATAGGCATATTTTTTACTGGTTTTATCCTGTAATAGATTTTGGGCGTACATACAATTTGCACAGGGAATCAAAAAAAATATAGCAATCAATCGAAGCATATAAACGTTTTAGTTGTGGAGCGCTCTGTTTTCAGTAGCAGCCAATGCAGCCTCTTTTATCACCTCAGAAGTAGTTGGATGTGCATGAGAAATTCGAGCAATATCTTCTGCGCTTGCTCTAAATTCCATTGCGGTTACTGCCTCCATAATCATATCAGCCGCTCGAGCTCCAATAATGTGGACGCCCAAAATTTCATCGGTATTTTGGTCTGATAAAATTTTTACAAACCCTTCTGGATCCATCCCAGCCACGGCTCTTCCATTGGCTCTAAAAGGAAATTGCCCCACTTTATATGCTTGCTTGTTTTCTTTCAGTTGCTCTTCAGTTTGTCCGACACCTGCAATTTCAGGCCATGTATAAACCACGCCAGGGATAAGGTTATAGTTTATATGTGGTTTCTGACCAGCAATAGTTTCTGCAACAAAAACACCTTCTTCCTCTGCTTTGTGCGCCAACATGGCTCCTTTGATTACATCTCCAATGGCATAAACCCCATCCGCTTTGGTCTGAAGTTGTTGATCAACAGAGATTCGTCCTCGTCCATCTAATTCTATACCAATATTTTCTAGGCCTAGTCCTTCCGTATAGGGTTTTCTCCCAACGGAAACCAAGCAATAATCTCCTTCCAATTTCATCTCACTTTTTTCCCCTTTTGCCAAAACAATTATTTGACTCCCTTCATTTTTTACTTCAGTTACGGCATGCCCTAAGTATAATTTTACCCCTTGTTTTTTCATGATTTTGGCCATTTCTTTTCCCAGTGACATGTCCATTCCTCCAATAAGCGCGTCTGCATATTCAACGATTGACACTTTGGACCCTAACCTATTGTATACTGAACTTAGTTCTAGACCTATTACTCCCCCACCAATTACTATTAAATGTTTAGGGATTTCTTTAAGCGCTAGAGCGCCAGTGCTTGACAATATTCTTTTTTCATCTATCTCTAAATTAGGTAATCTTCCAGATTCGGATCCTGTAGCGATAATTATTTTATTGGTTTGAATGCTTTGTTCTTTTTCACCCGATACTTTAATGTGGTTTTTACCTACTATCGTTCCCAAACCTTTGATTACTTCTATTTGATTTTTTTTCATCAAGAAATTGACGCCATTCACCATTTGATCAACTACCTCCTGCTTTCTAGCCATCATTTGAGGAAAATTTACTTGCATTTTTGAAATGTCGATTCCGTGTTTGGCAAATTTGTGTTGAGCCTCATAAAATTTTTCACTAGAATCTAGTAACGCTTTACTGGGTATACAGCCAACATTAAGACAGGTGCCTCCCAAAGTGTTTTCTTTTTCAATGATGGCAGTTTTAAGACCTAGTTGGGCGCATCTGATAGCAGCCACATAACCTCCAGGACCAGAACCAATAATTGTTACATCAAACTTCATATGAGTATACAAAGTAAATTAATAGGCAGCTACTGAAAAAAAAATCCTGCGGATATAGAATAAATCTAGAGAAATAATGTTCAGAATACCTCTCGATCTTTACTAATTTCCAGGCCTACCGACTTTATTCCCTGTAATGTGTCAACACGCATATATTGTTGTACCCAAAAAGTGAAAGTGTCTTGGTGGGTTAATTTCTTGTTTTGAAATAATGGCAAGGAATAATGTCTTAACCGACCACCCCCTTTACCTAACCATTTACCTTGTTTGGTAGCAAGTGTCATTTGTATTTGTTCCGGCTCTTTTTTGTCTGACATATTATATCTGAACCAAATATTTCGATAAGGATAATCTGTTAAGATAGTAAAATGAAGACTTCCATTGTATGTATAGGTAGTATCCAAAGCAGAAATATGAAAATATTTTGGGTTTTTATAAGCCCACTTGGTCTCACCGAATGTATCATACTCGGAATAAACTAATCTTTCGTTGCAGGATAACAAACTAAAAAAAATCAATAATGGATAAGTTATGCTTTTCAATGTGTTACGAATTTACAATTTCATCAAGTGGTTTGTCATTTTTTCTGAGAACCATCCTGTTTTTCCACCTGTATGGATATACAAAATTGTTTCATCATTTTTAAATTTTCCGGATGTTATGGCATCCTTCAAAAAATTCATTGCCTTAGCTCCATAAATGGGATCCAACAGAATACCACTTTTTTGAACAAGTTCTTTTACGACCGCTAATTCTTCAGTATTCAATTTTTGAAAACCCAATTTTTGATAGAATGTATATTGTCTTGTTGTGATAGATTTTACAAGTTTTTCGATACCCAATCGATCATTCACAACAGAAATTGCATGTATCTCAGTTTCCCATTTTTTTTGTTCCACAGATTGAAGAATTCCACTCAATGTAGTACCTGTCCCAACAGGGGTTATGATGTGATCAAAGGAATTTGGGAGTTCTTCCACTATGGCTTGGCAACCCTTCGCCCCCAATGAAGATGCTCCACCCTCAGGTATAAAATATTGGTTGCCGATCTTTCCAAAGGACTGACGCTGATTTGCAAAATCTCCTCGCGTCAAATAGGCTATCTCCATGCCATACAACATGCAAAGTTTTAAAATTGGATTAATTTTTTTGGGCCGTTCACCTTTTACAAATCCCTT
>CENP01116377.1_pt1 | contig 14934 bp, 17 predicted proteins | sample 361281 | NCBI WGS metagenome assembly CENP01 (sample SAMEA2591122, study PRJEB7988) | marine metagenome | biome: marine biome (ENVO:00000447); feature: deep chlorophyll maximum layer (ENVO:xxxxxxxx); material: saline water (ENVO:00002010), including plankton (ENVO:xxxxxxxx) | depth 70 m
CCTATTGAGTTCAATATAAAACTTAATGGGTCTAAAAATGTTTTTTGAAATTGCATATTGTAATCAATATAGTCTTTCAATTTAAACTCATTAGGTAATTTAGTTATATAACTTATTACATCAAACTTAAATGGATTAGGTTCTAGTAATTTTATAAACTTAATCTTATCACCTTCTTGTATCAAAGGATATTTATTGGTTAATTTAAACTGTTTTATTTGATGATTATAAATCAAAGCACCTTTTACGTGCATTGGCGTTCCTTTGATAAACACACTACTAGCATGGCTGTATTTAGCCAAGTTATTACAAGACCTAGGAAAAGATATTAGCTCAGCTTTCATATTAAAAAATTCTTCTTTAAATTTAGAAACAAAATTAATCAAAGTATTCTCATCTTTTTTCATTATAATATTAATTGCTTCTTTAATTTTACCTCTACAAACTTCAGGCGTAGATGACTTAACAGCTTCAATACCCATAATCTTTAATTTAGGTTCTTCATATGTAATGCCTTCTTCATCTAATACATTTAACATATATCTTTTTTTAGCAGTCCATATACCTTTGTCAGCAATCACTTCTCGTTTCATAACCATTTTATTACCAACTGCATTTGTATAATCAGCAAGTTCTTCAAAACATTTATTTAAGAAAGGTTGTATTCTACTTTCCACAACTTTATTTACAAATCTTAATATTTGTTCTTTTGATTTACCTTGACAAGTTTTTTCAACAAGTTTATCTAAACAAAGATAGATTGAATCTGTATCTGAAGCAACAATATAATCAACTTGATCGTGTGTTTTCATAATTTGATTTACATATTCATTCACTTTGTTTTCAATAAATCTAATTACAAACTGACCAGAAGTAGTAATTGCTGTTGCTTGTCTTACATCATAGTATCTAAAATACTGATTACCTATTGCACCATAAGCTGAGTTCAATGATATTTTCTTTGCCCATTGTATATTATGATACGTTGCTATCTTTTTTATAAGTTCTTTGTCTTTTGTTTTATTATATTCTTGTTTTGCTTGATAGTTTAAATCTTTATATTTAACTCTTTCATTATACATTTTTTCTAATAGTCTAGGTAAAAAACCAGGTCCATCTGTTTTAAACATAGCACCATTAGGTGTAATACAAGCACCTTCTGTTTTTAAATGTGATAATGGTGTAGATTGTTTTAACATTTTATCTACTGATATACCATTTGATTTCATACCAATAATTTTTTCTGGTGAGATATTATACTGCATAATTAAATGTGGATATAGTGAATTAATATCAAAAGAAACAATCCAGTTATGCATACCTGTTAATGGTTCTTTTACATAAGCGCCATCATATTTTGTTTCCTTAACATTGTCTTCCTTTGGTGGTACAACTATATTCTCTTTTCTCAAAAAATTATATATTAACATATCCCACATTCTAACCTGGGAAAATACATCATTATAATTTACTTTTGCCTCATACGCCATAGTCAATACTAACTCAATAAGTTTAAGTTTATCTTCTAGGCCATCAACAATTTCAACGTCTTGTATGTTATAATCTATAAATGATTGAAAGTCTTTAGTGTACCATTCTCTAAACGTATCATAAGGCATTTCATCTTTACCTTTACCAAGTTCTACTTTACCTATGTAATCAAGTTTATAGCTTTCTTGTCTTGCTGGTATAAATTTTTTATATAAATCTAAATAATCTAACATCACAATACCAAATATATTGTAATGTGTTTGTGGTCTACCTCTTACGACTATCTGTTCTCTTTCAACTAAATTCCAAGGTGAAAATCTTTTAATAACTTTTTCATCTGTTAATGATATGATACGATTAAGTAAATAAGGTAAATCAAAAAATTTTGTATTCCAACCTGTAATTACATCTGGATAGTTCTTCATCCAAAATTTCATAAACTCCATAATAAGATGTTTTTCTGACTTACATCTTACATAAGTTACATCTGTTCTATCTGTTTTAAATTCACCTGTACCCCAAGTTATAATTTGTTTGTTGGATTGATTTTTTACTGTGATTGCTAGTAGTTCTTCAATAGGATTTTCTACATCTGGAAAACCATTTTCTGCACCACACTCTATATCAAGTGTGAATATTTTGATATGGTCTTTAGAAAATTGCATATCATTAGGATAACTATCAGAAATATATTGATATTGGTATCTGTCCATACCAAAGATTGGTGCATTATCTAAATTGTAATTCTTTTTAAACTCTCTTGCTTTTGAAATAGATTTAAATGTGATAGGTTTTAAATACTGACCATTAAGAGTTTTATGGTTAGTTTGTTCCTGCGTCATAGCGTATAACGTAGGACTATAATCAATCTTCTCTTTAAACTCTTTACCTTCGTGTATACCACGAACCAAAAGTTTACCTCTATGTTCAATTACATTTTTATAAAAGTTCATCATCCTTCAAATGAAAAGTTACATTATCAAGTTCTTTAGTTAATTGGATTTGACAACCTAATCTACTAATACCTTTTTTATAACCTTTCTCATACTCTAATAATTCTTGTTCAGGTCTATCATAATCTATTACACCAAGTTTGTCAACCCAAGCATTACCTACATAGACGTGACAAGTTGCACAAGCACAACAACCACCACAGTCGCCTGGTATTTCATCCAAGTTTGCCTCTTTAGCTGCCTCCATTACAGTCCAACCAATTGGCACCTTTACTTGGACTTTTTCATTATTTGTCCGTATAAAGTTTACTGTAATCACTAACTATCTAATTTTGGTAACTTTGTTTCTGTTATTAAACTGCTATTTGGTTGTAAAATACGACTTGTATTTTGAGTATAAGATTTTAATATTTCCTCTTTTGGTTCTACTAAAGAAATAATCTTATCTGCTTTGATTGTTATAGTGTCGCTTTTACTATACGGTGCATATGGCGTCATCATTAATTGCACAGGTTTTCCTGGACCTAATTGTTGAGGTATGATAACAAATGACTTATTTAAACTTACACCTTGGTCATTTTCACCTATCTTGGCTATGACATCTTCGCCTGTAACCAATCTTAATATTTTCACTTCTGACATAATATCTCCTATTTGTGTTTCATTATATCATAACTTGACGCATCTGTCAATGTTATTTCTCGTCATTGTCTTCTTTATCTGGCTCAAAACCTACTTTATCTGGCTTTCCTTTTTTATCAATTGGCCTCAATCTTCTACTTAATACGAAAGTTCTATTAGGATTGACACTCAAATTCATTAATCTCATTAAATCTCTATTGACCAATAGATCAGAACCTGATCTAGGTCTTTGGTCTAAACCTACTTCTACACCTTTATATGTAAAACCATTAAATGTAATATCCATCAATATAGTAGGTCTAATTTCGGATGGCTCGTTTGCTGCATTTGATCTGAACACTTCACTTTTTCCGTGTCTAGGTTTACTATAAGTCTTACCATTATATTTCCATTTGACAATTTTACCATCGGATATAATTTCATCAGCGTGTAATGCACAAGCTTTGGAACCATTACCAGTATCAAATTTACATCTTACTTTACCAACTTCGTCTAGGTCAATTGTTTCCAACCAACCACATTCTACAAGTGATTGTCTATCCCAATGTGCTCTATCTTGTACCCAATCTATAACATTGGACATCATTTTTTCACCATCTATTCTACCAGCTGGTTCTGAATCTGAATAGTAATCTTTGTGTTGATAACCTTCGTAATCAGCTCCTGATCCTGGACTACCATTGATTTCTAGTAAGTAAGGTTTACCTTTATGTATAATATGGTCAACACCAACCATATATGCTTTAGATGCTCTAGATGCTTTTAAAACTAATTCTTTTTCTTCTTTACTTAATATATATGGTTCTGCCTCTGCACCTCTATGTGTATTTGATCTGAAGTCATAACTGCTGTGACTTCTTTTTGTACTAGCAAATATTTTATTATCAACACAGAAAGTTCTCACATCAAAATCACTAGGCATATATTCTTGTATTAATACTTCTGCCTCTAGTTTCCACATCGCTTGTAGTGTAGCTACAAGACCTTCGTAACTTTCTATTTTAATTACACCAACACCTTGAGTTCCTGTTAATGTTTTTAAAATGATTGGAAATTTACCACCAATCATATCTAATGCTGTTTTAATATTATTCTCGTTTGAAACATAAGCTGTTCTAGGTGTAGGTATACCATACTTTTCAAATAGTAATGCAGTTGTAAGTTTGTTATCACAGGTTAACATTGCTGCTCTAGTATTCATCATAAATGCTTGTGAGTTTTGAAAAGCAGAGATAATAGATAAACCAGCTTCATCTTCAAGTGCGCCACCTCTAACTATGCAAACAGTATCTCTACCAGTAAATGTATGTTCAGCATTTTTGCCGTCATAGTTATATACGGTTAAAGTATTTTTATCTTCGTCTTTTTGTGTAATGATTGTTGATTTAGTATTTACTATAATACATTTTATACCTTTTTTCTTACACGCCTTTTGTATAAGATCAGCAGTTGTATTTTCTTTAGGGTCTTTTGAATCTGCTATCGTTACAATAGCAACTGTCATAGGTTTGTCTTTACGACCTACATCTGTTTCTGTGATAAATTCTCTAAACTTTGGTACTTGCATTTACTTCTCATCTTCAGTCTTTTCAACTTTTTTACCAATATTATATTTTGCTGATAAATTCCATTCTTTCTTTTCTTTAAAAGGTAAAACTTTTATCTGACTTAATGGAGCTTTGTTGTTAGTGGCTTTTTTTTTAACCACGTCAATCAAATTCCAATCTTGTAATAATACTGCTATTGTGTTTCTTCTTTGTATATCGTTTTCTGATAATGTAGATGTTTTGCCATCTAAAGCAAATAACTCTTTAAAGTGTACTATGAAATATTTTCCTTGCTTGTGTAATATATGACAAGATTGAAATAATGTTTTATCTTTTCTACTTGCTACACCAATTCTAGTTAAGGTCTCTCTGACTTTTAAAAAGTCATCAGGTTTGTTTATAGTGACCTCTAACATATCCTCTGGAGACCACTTAATCTCATCACTCATCTTTTTCTCCCACCTGTATTTAACTTCTGTTTAATACATTCAATTTGTTTTTTGGATAGTATTGTTAGAGCCTCTCTCGCTTTCTCGTTACTATATCCATAATAATTTTTAACAAATTCTAATTCGTTAATTTTAGATTTAGAAAGCCACTTGCCTCCAAATCTTTTTTTCTTCCTAACACTATTTAGTAAAAAATGAAATTGTAGTTTCTTTGATAAAAAGTGATAACCATTCATTTCATTTGCTGACATCAATGTGTCATAGAACATTGATAAACAACGATTAATTACATATGGTGGATATTTCTTTTCCCAAGTAATATCGTCCGAATCTAACAAAGGCTTTTTTGTTTCGTTTATTGCCTTTAAATAATCTTTCAATTCATACATTATATTTTCAATCCTATTGTTCTTGTATCTGATATTTTACCTTTTAAAAAAGTATTGAATGCCAAACTTATTCTAGTTTTATTTTGTGGATTCATAGGAACTCCGTGTCTAATACCAGATGGAAATAAAATTAATTGACCTGTGCTTACTGGATAGTTCCAAGTTGGACAATTGTATAAATTATACTTATTCGTTTCAATATCAAATAAATTCTCATCCTGAAAAAATTGTATGGTGTCGTCATCAATTGCATTCAAATAAAACACACCACTCAAATAGCTATTTGAGTGTTTATGAGGATGATGTTGTTCGTTTTGATTAGTATAGTTTACCCAAGACTCTGTTAAGTAAATTTCCATATCAAATTTTGGATTTAATATGTTATCTCTATAATTATTTAAATTTTTTATTATCCAATTTTTAATATCGGCATACGCAGGGTGTTCCAACACATTGATATTTTGTGATATGGAATTACTACTATTTCTATTAGTATTCCTACTTAAAATCTCTGTGTATTCTTTTTCAGTTCCAGTAAAATCTCTACCTAAAAAAGATGAATACACTAGTTTGGGAAACAAACTAAAGTAACTAACTTTTTCCATTTCTTCGTCTTCTATCAATTCCTCTGCCCATATAGTGGTCGCCTGGCTCGTAGTTCCATCTCTTGCCGTGGTGTCCTCGTAGGTCACAGTAATACATTCTTAATTTAACGATTAGTTTTCTTAAATATAAAGTCATTTAAACTTACATCCTGCCATTATTTCGGTTAAACACGCAACCATATTTATCTCTTGGTCGGCTACAAACGCTGATTTATATTGGTATCCAGCAATAATTAATACTGCTTGTGGAATAGATTTTGGTTCTAAATGATTATACAATACATCATAGACACTACTAAAAAGAGATGATGGTTCTTTATCTAAATTTTGAATCACCCATTTTCTCATTCCATTAAAGTCTTTTTCTTTAAGTTTTACAATGAGAGTTTTAGTATTTGCCTCTGATAAACTAAACAAAATACCACTATCTATCTTACCCCTTACAGAATACCTCTGTAATTCGTTGATTGTTCTTCTAAAATCAGGATAGTATTTTTGTATTAGTTCTGCTAGTATCTTCTTCTCAAACCCTATATTCTCGCCCTTTAAGACAGTTTCTAGGCGATTTAAGAAGGCAGTAGCAGTCTTTACTCGTTGACCATTAGTAATACGAAAATCAATCACCGTACAACGACTATGTAACGCTGGTATGATTTTGTTCTTATAATTACAAGTAAATATGAATCTACAATTATTGTAAAATGTTTCAATGAAATTTCTTAAAGCAGGTTGAACACTATCAGCATTCATATAATCTGCCTCATCTACAATAACAACTTTGTGATTAGATTCTTTTGTAAGAGATACAGTTGCAGCGAAGTTTTTGATTTTGTGTCTTAACGTATCAATCTGACGGCCTTCATCTGAACCATTTATTATAATATAATCTGCACCTAGTTCTTCACATAATGCTCTGGCAACAGTAGTCTTACCTGTACCAGCACTACCTGATAACAACAGATTAGGTATCTCTTTTTGTTTTAGAAATTCAGTAAATGTATGTTTTAAATCTTCTGTAAGAATACACTCACTAATTTTTTTAGGACGGTATTTTTCAACCCATAAAAAGTCTGACATAATATAAACCTCAAGTTATTCATTTTCATTATTTTCAGTTTGTTCTGAAATTACATTACCATTTTCATCTCTTTTTACACCAGCAGTTTCGTCTTCTTCTTCTGGTGTCATAGGGACAAATTCTCTATCACTCATTTAAAACTCCGAGTCAGGTTCTAATGCAATCCAGTATTTTATAGGTTTGTTTCTGTTAATGAAGTTACTAATTTTAGCTTTTGAAATAGCAACATCATAATCATCTGATATGATTTTAAAGTTTTCTGCTTTAAAATATGCAGTAAACTTCTTATCTGTTTCACCGATATTGATTGAATAATCATTTGACGATTTATTCTTTTTATCAAGTGCAACTAAAGAAATTGTTTTACCATCACCCTTAACAGCAACATCAGGTAAATTTAAAGTGTTTACAGCTTTTTGTAATTTACCAAAGTCATCTTTTTTAAGAGTAAACGCCACTGTCTTATCTGGCATATTGATGCCTTTAGATGGCGCAACGATAACTGATTTATCAGCAAAAAAGTATTTGATTGATTGTTTTGTTTTGTCGTCAGCGATTGTTACATACTCACCACCGTTTAACTTGAATGCAGGTTTTTCAAATAACTCTACTGCTCTCAAAAACTCTGGTAAATCATAAATTCCAAATTCTGATTCAAAGTTCTCTGTAACTTCTGCCTCTGCTAATATATTTTTCATAGCAGATATTGTACTTATCTTATTTCCAGGTTTAAATAAAATGTTCTGATTGATTTCAGAAAAATTTTTTAAAACCGAAAGTGTATCACTCGTAATATTCATTTCATCTCCTTCATAATTTAAAATAATATATTATGACTCATTATGGTTAACACCTGAATAGTCAAAGTTTCCTACAGAAACTTCTACAGGTTTACCAGTCATATCTTCTATATAGTCATTGTCAATGGATGACATCAATAAAACTATATAGTGAATTGCTTTTAATAAGTCTTTACGATTATATCCAGCTTTTTTTCCATATCTACAAAGATATTTAATAGCATTTGCTTGACAAAAATCTTTATCAATGTCAAGTTGTCTTAACATATCCTGTACTTGGAAACCGTCTTTTGTGGTTGAATAATGCTGACTATAAGTTGATTCTATATAATCACCAATCTCTTTCAATATTGTATCTTCACCGTATTTCATAATATAACTCCATTATATAATAAGAGGCCGAAAATGTCAATGCGTTCTCGGCCTCTCTATTTTTAACTATTTAATTTGAATAGTCTTTAGTTTTTTTGCTTCTGGTACTATCTTTTCCATTGATACTCTTAACATACCATCTTTTAATTCAGCGCCTTTGATTTCAACATCATCAGCGATTGTAAAAGATTTCTTAAAGTATCTTTTAGATATACCTTTATGCAATACCTCACCGTCTTTATCTTTTGACTTCTCATCTTCTTTTGATTCGATAGTCAACATACCGTTTTCACTTGTAACATTAATATCTTTTTTATTGAAACCAGCAAGTGCGACCTCAATATCAAATTTATTATCACCAGTCTTAACGATATTGTATGGTGGGTAATTAGTACCAACTAAAGTGGGACCATCAAACATTGACTCAAAATGGTCAAATACATCATCAAATCCTACGGATAGTGGTCTTAATTGATTAAAAATAGAAAGTGCTTTATTAGTCATTATAACCTCCTTTGTTAAGCAAGATTTCTAATATACAACCCTATAAGGCGTTGTATTAGTATTTATATAATCATTAATTATAAAAATACAAGGGCAGTTTCTTTTATCAAGGAGTGAAACTGCCAAACCTCACCTTAGCAACGCCGAACGAAGTCGGCTTATTTACGCCATCAAGGACTTATGAACTGCCTTGACTACAATATATATAAGGGATCAAAGGGCGTAAATTCTTTAATCTTTAAATTTCTCTAATAGTCTTTGCTTCTTTTTCCAATTAGCAATCATCTCTTTTTTCTTACGGACTCTACGGTCAGATGGTTTTTCATAATATTGTCTAGCTTTTAATTCTTTTAAGACACCATCTTTCATAAGTTTTTTTTTCAAAATTCTAATGGCTTTTTCTACGTTGTTATTTCTTACTTCTATTTTTATACCTGTCAATGTTACTCCTTTCTGTCCAAAAGTGTGGGTGGCTTTTACCCCACCCACTGAGGACTAAACTGATAGGTTAGTTATACACACTTGCAGATTGATCTGCATCTGTGTCATCAGAGTCACTATCATCCTCTGATTCCAATTGTTGAGAAAGATCAGCCTCATTCTGTTCTTTTAGAATATCCTCTAAACTAGAACCAGAGTCTACCTTTGTATATAATTCAACAAATGAATTCTTTGTATCATCATCAAATCTATTAGTACATAACTGAATAGCTTTGATTTTATCACCGAAGATTGCATAAGCTTGTGTTATGTGTACCAATCTTCTAGTAGAGATAATCTCATCTACACCACCGTCAAAAAAGGTTCTTCTAATGACATCAGCCCAAGTGACAAGTTTTTCTACAAACTTAACGTCTGACTTACCAGCGGCCTTTAATGTATTAGTCAATATCTTTTTTTCAATTTTTGAAGTAGGATATTTCTGTTCAAACGTCACAGGAAATCTTTCCAAAAATGCTTCGTTTAAGATATTAGTACCGATAAACTTACCGTCTTCGGAACCTTGACCTTTAGTGTTAGCAGTTGCAATCACATTGAACCCAGCTTTTGGTTTTACGAATTTGTTAATCTTCTTAACAAAGACACCAGAACCCTCAAGGATAGGTTGTAAACACATAATCTTATTACTTGCCAAATCTATCTCATCAAGTAAAAGTAATGCACCTCTTTCCATAGCCTCAATTACTGGACCATTCTGCCAAACAGTTTGACCATCTTTAAGTCTATAACCACCTAATAGATCATCCTCATCTGTTTCAATTGTGATATTAACTCTTATCAATTCTTTTTTCATCTCAGCACAAGCTTGAGTAACAGCCATAGTCTTACCATTACCAGATAAACCTGTTACGAAACAAGGATAGAATTGACCTGATTTGATAATATTCTTAACATCTGAATAGTTACCAAAAGGTACAAACACCTTATCTTTTTTAGGTACTATATCACCTGTAAGAGATGAAACGATATATGCCGCTTCTTGTTTTTTAGGAGCGTCATCTAATACCTTATCATCAACTTTGTTATTATCTTCATTATTGTTAAGAGGTAATTTGTAACAACCTCTGTCAACTTTATACTTGTCTGTTTTCAGCCAAGATGGGTTTTTTATTTTACCCTTTTTTACTACGGCATTAATTTCTGCCCTAGTTAAAATGTCTTTTTTATAGACATCATATAAAACGGTTACTTGTTCCGTTTGTACTTTGTTCAACTCAATCATTTTAGTCCTCCTTTATTAATGATTATACACTTATTATACAGGGATTTTAAATAAAAGTCAATATAGATAATTGCTAGATATATCGTCATTTTTAAGCCACCTGTTCAATAAATTTGTTTAATAACACCCTACTAGTGATTCTACCTTTCATACTTTTACTGAATAATTGTTTAATCTTACCAGTTTTTAAGTCAGGTTTAATACCCTCTAAATCGGTGTTCTGCACATCCATACTCTTACCATTGACTACAAAGAATTGATTGTAACCTGGCTCGTTATGTGTAACAACTTTATCTTTTGTAAATTGTTTTTTTCTTTTAATAGTATCTTTGCCATAAGATGGAAAGTATTTTTCACCATCCCAACCTCTTACTCTTTTAAGAATATAGAAACCAATAGTATTAACATTGTGTTCTGTTCTCATTACGTTTAACATATGAGTCGTTAACTTACCACTAGAATATAATTGGTTTTCATCTGGTTTGTAATACTTGCCATTATGTTTTAATACCATCTCACCAGAATAAGTATCCTCAATATTCCAACCTGTATCTGATTGTGTCCACTTACCACTTGATGAATTAGCACCACCGTCTGTAAGTGTAATTAAAGTCATTTTTTCAACTCTATAAGTATTTTTAAATTGAGGTACCATTTCTGAAAAAGCAACTAAAGCTTCGTTCAATGGTGTTGAACCTAACCAAAATTCTCTAGGTATACCAAAATGATTTTGTGAATAGTGTTGTCTACCACTTCTATATGACCAACTATATCTTTCACCAAAATATTGACCCATTGAATACAAATACATTAATGATTCGTCAACAGCTTTTGATTTCATTTTGTGGTTAGCAATGTTTACTAATCTAACGTGATCTAGGTTTAAACTACCGTGTTTAAATTCAAATGCTGTATTTTTATCTTTAGTAGCTGAATCTGCACTCAAAAAAGATGATCTTCTTGGAAAGTCATCTCTTTCCATTTCACTTGTAAAGAAATAAACATCATAAGGTATTCTAATTTTTTGACAGAACCAAACAAGATTTAATAACTGATCAACAGTTTTCATTAGACAATCTTGCATTGAGCCTGACCAATCAAGTAACATCATCATACCGTGATTTTTTTCATTAGGTAAGATTGTTAATCTTTTGAATATGTCATCACTAAATTTGTAATTTTTTAATTTAAGAGGATCAATAATACCAGTCTTATCTGTCAAAGCTCTTTTGTATGCAGTTGCTGATTTTTTCATCTCAAATTCTTTTACCAAATACATAACTGTTTTTTTCATCTCGTTTTTATGTTTTGTAAAATCTTTTTTCAACTCTTGGTAATACCACTGATTACCTGTATGAGTTTTGATTTCATTTTTGATAAATTTTCTATACATATCTCTAAACTCATTATTATAAACAATAATATTTTTTAGTTTAGGTTTTGGTAAACTAACATAAGTATATTTTCTTTCACCATCATATAGAGTTTGTTTTTGTAATTCAAAAGCTTTATCAGTAATCGCTGACAACTTATCAGTTTTATTACCACCACCTTCAGGAACATTACCACCAGATGCATTACCTTCTTTTTTATCATCATCTTTAGCAGTCTTATCACCTACAGCTGGTTGATCTGAATTGTCACTAGATTCTTCTTTACCTTGAGATACATTTTTTTGTTTATCAACTTCTTTACCTTCACCGTCACCTTCACCACCGTCAGGTCCTTCAGTCAATTCGTAATTTTTAGATATTACGTGCTCATCAAAGTCAGGTAATTTTTTCATATCTTCAAGTTTTTTCTTCTGCCAATCTAACATATCTTTAGCTAGACCAACAACTTGTTTGAAAGTTTTTAGGTCATCAACTTTATTCAACCATATTTGTTCTTCATCTGTAAATTTAAATGGTAATCTATTTGACGATTTACTTCTCAAATTAATTTTGTCAATTAACATCAAATCTGTATTGATGTTTTTACTTTTGATACCGAAGAAATCTTTTTTGTTTAGAATTGTAAAACCATTTAAGTAATTTGTAATAACACCAGGATATTTCTTTTGTATAAGTCTATCAATTCTAGTGTCTTCTAATACATTTACATATGATCTTAACTCATCATCTTCAACTTTTTTCCAACCATCAGCTGGAGTATATAAAGCGTGTGATACCTCGTGTGCAATTAACATATCATAAACATCACCACTTTCAAATTTGAAAATAGGAATAGTTAAGATACGATTTAATGTATCAAATGATGCAGTTCTAACTTGATTTTGTTCTACAATGATATTTTCTGTAGCGAGTAATTTAGCCAGTTGGCTTTTAGTAGTAAAATTTAGTTTAGTCATATAGCCATAATATCAGGAACCCTCTAAATGTCAAGGTTTAATTTGGCTAGTAAAATCAATACTTATTTAATATAAATGTTCTTATTTTGTTCTTTTTATCACTTTTTCGTATATATTTGCCGCCAGATTCTTCATCATTAAAGGGGCAACCATACGACCGATTCTTTCAGCTTGTTTGTCAAATTTACCCTCTAATCTAAAATCTTCAGGTAAACCCATAAGTCTTTTTAATTCTGGTATTGTAAGTTTTCTATTTTTGGCATAATGAAATACACCTGATACACTCATTTGTTGTCCCCTTTGTGTCAATGTAGGACTAGGTAAATCAGGACAAGGTCTAATCATATTAAACATTGATCTTTTAGGATTAATGTCTATGAAATCAATATCACTTGGTTTTCTATGTCTTTTAGGATTAAATTCTAATAACTCTATCCACTTCTTTTGAAAGCCTTTTTGTACATATTCAAATAGTTCTTTTTCTTGTTCAGGATCGTTTTTACAATCATCTATTGCTGATTTGATTGATATATGTTTAGGTGTTTTAGGTTCTGGATATATCTCACTTTCTAAAGTCATAAAGTTTAAACCTGCCTTTTCCATTATATCATTTCTAACAGCCACGAAAAAACATCTCTTTCTATCTTGTGGTGTTTCAAAATCTGCTGCACTCAATACTTTATAGACTGTTTCATATCCTAATTTGTCAAATTCATTAATAATTTTATTTCTATATTCTGTTGCTTCGCCCATAGTAATACCAGCCACGTTTTCACCAATAACAACTTTAGGCATTATATCACCTGTAATTCTAGTAAACTCAAAAAATAAGTCTTCTATATTTTCAACTTGTTTACCATCTGAATAAGTCTTTGTTTGGTCCCAACCTTTCTCTCTTTTACCTGCCGTACTAAACGCTGAACAAGGTGGACTACCATCTAATATATCTAACTCACCTTTTTTGATACCAGCGATCTTTAAAAAGTCTTCACCTTTTAGTTGTTTTATATCATCTGGTAAAACAGGTGTGTTTGGATAGTTTGATTTATATGTTTCTACTGCTGCTTCAACAAATTCATTTACACATAATATCTTACCACCAGCAAGTCTATAACCAGTAGAAGAACCACCACCACCAGCAAAGGTAGATATGACAGTAAATAATTCTTTGTTTGAATTATCTATTACGTCTTTTAAGTTGTAAGGTTTGTAATTACTCATACTTTTTCCACATCTTATATAATTCTGTTTCACCTGTGGCTTTATATTTTTCGCCTGTTTCTAAATCTGTTATCATCCATTTCCTAGGGCACTTTGTGTGTATCTTTAGAGTAACTGGTTTTTCTAACTCTTGTACCATAAGTCCATTTCTTAATAATCTACTTTTTTGACTTGACTGCATTTTGATATTTTCTTAATCTATCCATTTCTTTTTCAGCTTTCTTGTATGCTCTATCAAGTTTCATTTTACTAACACCATCAACAAATACTTTACCCATCATATGGTCGTGTTCGTGTTGAAAGATTCTACTCATCATACCATCAAAGTATGCTTCTTTTAAATCACCATTTTCATCTTCATATTTTACTGTGACTTTACGAGGTCTTGTTAAAGATAAAAATACAAATGGAAAGGTTAAACATCCTTCTTTCATTACAACAGTTTCTTCACTACTTTGTATAATGACAGGATTGAAACAAGTTACTTTTAATCCTTTTTCTAATTCAGGATGACCACCCATAACAAAAACATTAAATGGTAATCCTATTTGATTTGCTGATAAACCTATACCACCAAATTTAAACATTGTTTCAAATAGTGTATCAGATAATTCTTTTCTATCTTTGAAACCATGCTCTTTTAACATATCATCTGTAAATGGTGCTACTGCTGATAACACTCTAGGATCAGTTGGTGGTATCAACTTATATTCTTTTTTAGACATTCTGTAACCTCGTAAAATTGTGTTCTTTCTCAAATTTAATTATGTTTGTAAATTTATCAAATAGTATATCGCCTTTGTGTGATAT
>CENP01063789.1_pt1 | contig 14917 bp, 12 predicted proteins | sample 361281 | NCBI WGS metagenome assembly CENP01 (sample SAMEA2591122, study PRJEB7988) | marine metagenome | biome: marine biome (ENVO:00000447); feature: deep chlorophyll maximum layer (ENVO:xxxxxxxx); material: saline water (ENVO:00002010), including plankton (ENVO:xxxxxxxx) | depth 70 m
CTGACATCTTCTAAAACATCTTCTCTAGAAGTCATGGCTAAGTCAGGGAGTCCGTAACTGGCGTTTGCTACTCCACCACCTGAAAGATAAATGGCTTTAATACCTGCTCTTTCAGCTAAAAGAGCGGAATAAGCATTTATGGTGCCTGTAACGACTAGAGGTTTATTATCTTTAATTAATTTTTCCCAAATCATAAGTATTTTTCTAACCTACTCTTAAGTTCAATATGGTCTTGAATAGTTTCTAAATGCGGATATTTTTCTTTTATGTGTGGAGGAGCTTGAAAAAAGAAACCTAGATCCGCAGTGTTCAACATATTAATGTCATTGTAAGAATCTCCAGCAGCAAAAACTTTAAATTTCATAGTTTCCTTAATGGCTTCAATTACTTTCTGTTTATTGTTATCCTGCTTAAGCCTATAGCCAACTATTTCAGAACCATTTATCTCTAAATGATGACAAACCACATGGGGATAGTTTAATTTTCTTACTAAAGGCCAACATAACTCATAGAAAGTATCTGAAACAATGGATACTTGAAAATTATCTCTTGCCCAAGATAAAAAATCAGCTGCGCCATCCATGGGTTCCATATTTTCAACAATCTCCATGATGTCACGAATTGTAATATTATTATCAGAAACTAACTTAAGTCGAATGTCCATGAGATCTTCGTAACTCTCAAGATCTTGAGTTGTAAGCATCAGGTCTTCAATGCCAGTTGCCTTAGATACTTCTTGCCATATTTCGGGAATTAAAACTCCCTCAAAGTCTAAGCACAAATAATCCAAACTATCTCCTAATAAGTTTGATGGATTCAAATATTTTGTCTAATTCCTTTTTTGATTTAGTTGAGGTTGCTTTAGCAATAATTTCTGTTTTTAGATGTGGAGCAAACATTTGAATGAATTCATATAAATGGCTTCTTAAGTAAGTACCTCTTCTAAAACCAATGTAAGTAGTACCTGAGTCAAACAAATGATTAGCATTAATTGCCACAAGGTCTTTATCTTCATGCTCATTGAAAGCCATAGAGGCAATGATTCCAACACCTATTCCCTGCTTAACGTATGTCTTGATGACGTCGGCATCAGTGGCAGTGAAAACTACATTTGCCTTTAGGCCTCTTTCAAAAAAAGCTCTGTCTAGATCATTACTTCCTGTAAATCCAAAAACATATGTAACTATTGGAAATTCAGCTAAATGTTTAAGTTTTGGTTTAGTCACATTTGCCAGTGGATGACCTTTCGGAACTATTAAACTCCTTGACCATTTGTAAGCAGGGAGTTTAATTAATGTTTCACCTTTTTCAGATGTTTCTGTCCAGATTGCTAGATCAACTTCTCCTTTTGCAGCCATTTCCACTGATTCATCTGGAGTACACTGATTCATCTGGAATGAGACATTAGGATATTTCTTAACAAATTTATCTACTACAGTAGGCAAAGTGAATTTAGCTTGAGTATGTGTTGTTGCAATAGCTAAAGAGCCATAATCCTCGTTAGAAAACTCTGTGGCAGCATGTTTGATGCCATCAACTAGGGCAAGGATTTCCTCAATCTGCTCAAGTATTCTCTTACCGATAGGAGTTATGGCCACAAGATGTTTTCCAGATCTCTCAAACAACTCAATTCCTAATTCTTCTTCAAGCAATTTAATTTGTTTGCTAATACCAGGTTGAGAAGTGTAAAGATTTTTAGAAGCCTGAGATACATTCAAATTGCTTCTAGCAACCTCACGAACATAAAGTAATTGTTGAAATTTCACGTATCCATTATATAACCTAAAATTATAAAAAAAAATAAAATTTGTTAAAAAATTATATATAGTTTTTTGATTTTTCTATCTTATACTGTATAAATATCCAGTATGAAAAGCTTAACATCTAGACAGTCGGAAATTTTATCATTCATTTCGGAGGTAATTTCTAATGAAGGTATGCCTCCAACCAGGAAAGAAATAGCTCTAAAATTTGGCTTCAAATCGGCCAATTCCGCTGAAGAACATCTAAAAGCTCTTGATAAAAAAGGATATATAGATCTTCGTTGTGGTACTTCCCGTGGAATATCAATTAAAAAATCCTTTTCAGGAATTCCAATAGTTGGTTCTGTTGCTGCTGGCTCTCCATTGTTAGCAGTTGAAAACGTTGAAGAAAGAATAGAATTTAACGGTAATATCTTTTCTGACTCTGTTGATTATTTCCTCAGAGTCAAAGGCGATAGTATGCAGGAAGTAGGTATTGTTGAAGGAGATCTAATTGCGATAAATAAAAGAAGAGAAGTTAAGCCTGGCGATATTGTTGTAGCAAGAATAAACGATGATGTTACTGTCAAAACTCTTTTTTATTTAGATAAAAAGAAGGTTGTCCTGAGACCTGAAAATAAAAATTATAAAGATATTGAAATTAATCCTTTAATTGAAAGATTTGATATAGAAGGAAAATGTTTGGGTGTCTTGAGAAACTATAATTAACTTTTTAGAAAAAATATCTTTTTTGGCTTAATCGCTTCCATTACCAGCTCCTTCTGTTCATCTTCATCAAGCTTGTAAAAGTTATCAGGGCATTCGAACTCATCCTCTCCATATTTGAAGACTTTTTTAAACTTGAAAGCTTTCCCTAATTTTTTTATTTTAATTCCGATTGGGGTCTTTGTTTCCTCTTCGAAGCCTATGATCCTTAGAGCTTTTAAAACCTTTTTTTGGTCATCCTCGTCCTGATAGTTAAAGATATCAGGATCATAAGTTACCCTTCCCTTGAGTTTAGTAGCCTTATTAAATCCATCAAATTCAGTATACTCTCCAAATCTTCCATTTTTCAAAGTTACTGGAATACCACTGTTTGGTTCAATAAATAAAATGTTCTCTTTATTTGATCTATCGATTAGCTCTAATGCTCTATTAAGTCCTATGCTCAAAATATCTTCATCATCATCAGGCGTACCAAAAATCTTTTTATCCTCATTTAATGTCCATATGCAAGGACCATTAATGCTTATATCAGCATAGACAGGCTCACTAGTATCAGGGTGAGCACCTAGATCTTTTGGGAGAAGAGCATATGTCTCAAATTTAATAGACTTCTCAAATACAGGTTTTGTCCACTGACATTCTCCACATCCAACAAAGAAACCCCATCTGCCATGTTTAATACTAATTTCACTCGAGCACTTGGGACAATTACTGACGACCTCATTTTTAAGATTTTTTGGAAAGGCTCTGTGTCCAATTTGATCATTTAGCATATCTAGGACTTCTCTTGTCCTGAATTCTTCTATTTTTGATATATGCTCTAATAGTTTTGCAAAAAAATCATCCAAAACATCTGTCCAAAGCTTTGAACCAGAAGACACCTGATCTAAGCTTTTCTCCAATCCAGCCGTAAAGTCTATTTCAATGAAAAAAGATTCATATGCCTTTGATAAATAGGAAACTAATATTCTGCCTAAGTCGGAAGGATTGATGCTTTTTGCTCCAAAAGTGTATTTCCTATCTTTAAGATTTTTTACAGTGTTTGCATAAGTTGAGGGTCTTCCAATACCTTCATCTTCCATATTTTTAATTAACGATGCCTCAGAGAACCTTCTTGGGGGAGAAGTAAATTTTTGTTCAGTAATAACATCAATTATTTCTAGCAGGGAATCATTAAAGATTCCTTCTAATTTTTGAGATTCCTCTGATTCCGTATCATCTTTTAATACCCTCTGAAAACCATCAAATATGATCTCTCGCCCACTTGTTCTGAGTTGAAACTTCATTTCTTGATCCTCAATCAAGATTGTTTTTCTGAGATATCTTGAATTTTGTAATTGGCTAGCTATCGTCCTTTGCCAAATTAAATTATATAGATTCTGTTGATCCTGATTTAACCCATTGGTATTTTCAGGTTTATTTCCTATATCGGTTGGTCTAATTGGTTCATGGGCTTCTTGAGCATTCGCAGCCTTTGATTTGTATATTTTTGGTTTTTCGGGAAGGTAATCTTCTCCAAATTCTTTTGTTATTAAACTTCTTATTTCGTTCACAATCTCTGCACTGATTCCAATCCCGTCTGTCCTCATATAAGTAATCAAGCCCGCCTCATATAATGATTGAGCTACTTGCATTGTCCTCTCTGGATTAAAAAATAATTTACTAGATGCAGCTTGTTGGAGCGTTGATGTTCTAAAAGGTGCCTTAGGAGAATATGAAACTTCCTTATCTTTTATTTCTTTAATAATAAATTTTGTATTCTCTATATCTTGTTTTAGATTGTGAGCCTCTCCCTCACTATTTATGGGCATTTTTTTTAAATCTTCTCCATTAATTCTTATCAAATCAGAGCTGAAAGAACATTCTTTAGTCTTAAAATCGACTTTTATAGGCCAAAACTCTTCAGGACAGAATGCATCAATTTCATCCTCTCGAGCACAAATCATTCTCAAAGTAGGAGACTGGACTCTTCCCGCCGACTTTGCTCTAGGTACATGTCTCCATAAAAGAGGGCTAACTTTAAATCCTATTAAATGATCTAAGACCCTTCTAGCCAGATAAGCCTCCACAAGAAATTGATCAATATTTCTTGGATTTTCAACTGCCTGTTTTATTGCTGATTGAGTAATTTCATTAAATGAAATCCGATGAATTTGTTTACCTTCAATTAGTTTTTTATCTTTTAAGTGATCTAATATATGCCATGCTATAGCCTCTCCTTCTCTATCAGGATCAGAAGCAAGATAAATACCAGATGAATCTTTGGAAAGCTCTCTAATTTCTTTTAATGTCTTTTTTCCTTTGGTTGTCGATTCCCACTTTAAATTATTCCAATCTTTAGGATCGACAGCAGACTCATCATCTTTAAGATCTCTGACATGGCCTAAACAAGCATGAACTTTCCATGAATCAGAAGGAAACCCATTTTCTAAAAAACTCTGGATTTTTTTAGCTTTTGCTTGAGATTCAACTATTACTAGATTTTTCATTCTTTTTAGTATTGTTTAAAATAAAATTAATTGTCAAGAATCAGATAATAATTCATCGATGATTTTAGGCCCATCATAAACAAACCCTGTGTAAATTTGAAAAAGATCTGCTCCGAGCATATATCTCTCATTTAAATCCTCTTTAGTCGAAATTCCTCCTGATGAAATAATTACTGCCTTTTTTTTGTTGAACTTACTAACAAGTTTAAGCATTTTGATAGATTTTTCTTTCAAAAAATTGCCGCTGATTCCACCCTTTAAATTTTCTTTTTCCCCATAAGTGGTATTCGACACAATAAATCCAGAGATATTATATTTTAAAGATGTGTCTATGATAAATGGTATGAGATCTTCATTTTCATCAGGAGAAATTTTTAACAGCAAAGGTGTATATTTAGAATGCTTAGAAGAAAGCTTTATTGCTTCTTGGTTTATTTCGCTTAATAAATTTTCTAAATAATTTTTGGATGACAAGTCTCTTAGATTTTCAGTATTTGGAGATGATATATTGAGCGCAATATAATCGGCAACATCGTAAGCTGTTTTCAAGCAATATAAGTAATCTTTATAAGCCTGTTCATTTGAAGTTTTTTTATTTTTCCCAATGCTAATTCCGACAATGCCTTTGTACTTATTTTTTAAAGAACTTATATTTTTGATTCCAGAATGTATACCTGGATTATTAAAACCAAGCCTATTTATTAAAGATCTATTTTTTAATCTTTTCAACCTTGGATATTCATTCCCTGACTGAGGAAGGGGTGTGAAAGTTCCAACTTCAACAAATCCAAATCCAAGCTGCCCTAAGCTGACAAAATATTTTCCTTCCTTGTCAAGTCCTGCAGCCAAACCAACCCTATTAGGAAATTCAAGGCCAAAAAATTCTTTTTTTAAGTTTTCTTTGTCTAAATATTTACTTGAAAAAGAACTAATTTTAAAAATTAATTCTAAAGATACCAGAGAAATTTTGCTGGAAATTTCAGCTGGTAGTAGTCTTAAAAAATATAAGATAATTTTTGTTAAGAAACGCATTTAGTTTTCAAATTAAACTTTAAACAGAGTAATTTCAAATAAAACAATATAAATTTAAGCTGCTTTAGATAAAAAATAAATTAAAAAAAAGTTTTATAATCTCTCAAATATCTATATTATATCTCTTATTAAATTTTTAACTTCTGAGATAGAGGAGATTATGAAGGTTTTCAAAGTAGTATTAATTAGTTTTGTTTTGGCTTTTACGCCATTATCTTTTTCACAATCTGGCGGAGCCGGTGGAAATTCTGCGTCTGGTTCAGCTGGATCTCTCTCTACTGGAGTTATCGCTGCTATCGCTGCTGCTGTTCTTGCTGTTGCAGCAATTGTTGACGCACAAGATGGTGATAAGGTTACTGCACCTGCTGCACTTCCTCCTGCTGTTGAAGAAGAAACCGCTGTTGAAGAAGAAGTAGCTGTTGTCGAGGAAGAAGAAGCAACCAGCATTAGTACTGCTACTTCAACTAGTACTGCTACAAACTCTACAACAACAACTACCACTACAACTACTACTACCACGACAAGTGGAATGCAATAATCCTTGTAATTAATATAAAAAAAGGCTCTTTACGAGCCTTTTTTATTGCTTTGAATATTTTCTAGTGACAGTGTAATGAACTTTAGGATTTTTTGGAGTTATGGATTGTGTAGATTTTATAACCCTCTTAGTATCCTGATTTATCCAAAAAAGATTTGTAAATTTCCAATCAATCAGATTATCTAATGCTTCTTCTTTGTAAATATCTACTTTAAAAGTTTCGCCTAAAATATCTAAATCATCAGAATCATGATAATAAAATTCGGTTTTTACAGGCAGCCTATATAAGTCTGGATTTTTAAAAGTATAAAATGAGGTTAAGTTAATTTTTCTTTCTTTACTTAAACTATCATTAAGGATGGGATGACTTTTATCAATTTCTAAGATACCCAATTCATTATCTAACCCCATAAATCTTGTTATGATTCCTTTCTGAGTGTAGATCTTAATAGCATTAGAAGAAGTCCATTTTAAGATACCTTGATTATCTTCTTCCAATATGATTAATGTATTTTGATTATTTCCAAGCCTCATTTGCATGGATGCAAATTTAACTTTATCAACTACATCAAAAGATAAATCATCAGGTTCAGAAAAAATATTTTTAAAATAAGTTCCTAGCTCCTCATAAATTCCTATGTGAGAACATGATGTTGTAAAAAACAAAATGAAAATTTGAAAGATTGAAATTCTTAACTTATCTTTGTAGTCCATATGATTTGTAATCTAAGTTGTAAGCAGAATCATTAAGAAATTTCTGTATTTGAAGAGTGTTCATAAGTTTTTGACCTCCATCTTTAGTCAAATTTTTCCATGAAAATTTAGCATTATTTGGATTATGTCTAGAGGATATAATATCCAAGGGTATTGAAAAATAGATGCCTTTGTCAAAACTCCCTTCACCAAATTCTCCAAAGGAGATATCAGTTCTTGTTGCAAAAGCTCCCAGAAGAAACCCTGTTTTAAATCTTTTAGATATATTTAAAGTGATCCCTGAATCTTTGGCTAAATATCTTCCACCAGATAGGTTAACTGACAGACCTTCAATTGGAGTATCCCAAAAAAAATCTATATGGCCAGTAAAAGTTTCATACTCCCTAAAGGTAAATCTTTGATTAAAATCTCTTTGTTTGACCCAGTAGAAATTTGCGGCTAAATACCAAGGTTTCCTAACATCTTTATAAGCAATTTCTGTGCCAACTCCTCCATACATTTCTTCTATATAACCAACCTTCATGCCTGATATTAAGGCACCCCTTTTAGTGTAAACGGGTTTAAAAATTCTAGTAAATTCGAAAGTAGATAAAGAATTTTTACCTTCAACAAGATACTCTCTAATATTGGATCTTACTTTAGGTAATAACGAATAAGGCTTGAGCTTAAAATCATCAAGGTTATTGGCAATATTAAAGGAAACCGTCCCGGATAATGAAGATTGTTTGTCAAAATCAATTGCCCCATGAAAAGATAATCCAACTTGCCCAAAATAAAATCGCTCAGGTCCTCCTACATGATTTTTTAATGCAGGAGATATCCCCCAAGAATATATTGGAAAGTCTATGTCTCCCTTGAATATCAATTCCTTTTCTGGATCAGGATAAAAATTATCAATAAATACAAAATCTCTTAACTCTGGGATAGAAGAATTCCCTTCTAAATATCTGATAAATTTTGGTAAAGATAAACTAATTGAATTTGTATTAATATTTGAATTTTGAAAAACTAAAGATACATTTTTTATATTTCTCAAAACTAGAATCTCCTTGATCAGCTCTAATACCCTCTTGGTTGCAGTATATTGATTTCTGTATTTTGATTGAGAAATAATAATTTCTAAATCTTCATCTTTTATACTCATTTCTTGAGGCGCCAGACCATAGTTATTAAGTAATACGTTCATTGTCCCTGTGAATACCCTAAAGTCTTCCATTAGAAGCACTTTATCTTTTTCTGAAAAATTCAGAGAAGAAACTACTTCATTTTTTGGAATAATTTCCTCTGAGTAATTTGCTTTATATGAAATTCCAAAACCCAAGTCTGTGCCCCTGATCCTAAATAAATTAATATCTAAATATTTTGATGCAGGTATGGTAAGACCCCAATTAATATCTGATTTTTTATAAAGTCCAAAGGGATTTGAAGAGTCATGTTCAATCTTAAATCTAATACCCGATCTCTTATTTATATATTCCAAACCATAGAATGAAGATGCCTTCTTTCCTCTAAACCAAGTGTTGTATGCAAGTGTTCCGCCTAGGACAGATCCATCTGAACCAAAGCCGGATCTATTAATAAAACTTTCATCAAATTCATAAAAAGGGTTTTTTAACCCATCATTACTTGCTAAAGCTCCCCACCCCAAGCCTACAGTGAAATCAAAATCACCTATTCTTTTGGAAGAAACGATGTATTCACCTGAGAATCTTCCAGTTCCAATGAAGTCCCTGAAACCTATGCTTAACTCAGGAGTAGTTTCAGATTCTTTTATTAATCTCAATTTTAGATTGAAACTTTTATCCTTATAAGTTTGATTGCCTGAGAAAGTTGGAAAGGGACTATATTTGTAGAGATTTATATCTGCATATCTAAGAGAAACCTCCATCCAATTAAAAGGGCTAGCAATAATAAGCATCGAGTTTACAGGCTCAGAATTTACTAAATGAAGTTTTAAATTTCCTTCCTCAAGAAGTCTAGATGAAGGTATATCAATTAAACCTATTTCTCCGTGAATATTAGAAGTTATTCCAACATCTGAAAAAAGATAATCTTCAATTGAGGTAAAACCTATGCTTGAAAAGCATAATAAGCATGACAATAAGTACTTAATTGTTATTTCCTAAAGCAGCAATGGCAGCAGCACTTGTAGCAAAATTTGAGATAATTGGAAACAATACTTGAGAAAAAACCAGCCAATCAAAAGGATTGGGATCTCTTGGTATCACAAGAGTAGTTCCCGGAGCTAAATCAGGAGAATTTGGCCAATTAGAAACTCTGGATGCTCTGCCATCTGGATAAATAACTAATGTTTTTCTTTTATCAGCTCCATCAGCATATCCTCCGGCTAAGTTAATATAATTTTGAACTTTAAGAGATGGATCAAATGTAAAACTAGTAGGAGATAAAACTTGACCCGATACAGTTACAGTTGATGGTCTCTCAGGAATAAAAATTCTATCTCCAGGCTCTACCAGCAAATCCTTTTCAGGAAATCTTTCTAATACATCCAAGTCAAACTCGGCAACAACCCTTCCAATGGGATTAATCTTCTGAAGATTTGATATCAAGCCGGAAATTGAAGAAAGAGCGAGTTGAGGATCTCCTCCTCGGGAAGAAATTCTACCGCTGGAAATTGCATTTGCTATGGATTCCTCTAGCTGATCTGCGGATTTTAAAAAAGCAATTTTCTCTTTATCTGCGACGGATCTTCTTGCTAATACCGCTCCGTAAGTATAGGCATTTTCTTTGTACCCTCCAGCTCTTATAAGAATATCCGATAGTTTTTCTCCCTGTTTAGCTCCATAAATTCCAGGACTGGTTACTGCTCCTTCAAGCGTTACTGAAAATACATCATTTTTAATCCTTGATGATAAATTGGCATAGAAATTTGAAGTTATTCCGAAAGAAATGAGATCTGTATTTTCAATATTAGTTTTCAAAGCTTGGCCATCATCTGTAAAAATATCAACAGAGCCAGATGATTTTTCAGTTCTTCCTCCAGCATAAGAAAAGAGATCGTTTGGATCCGAAATCTTAAATGATGGATAGATGCCAGGACTTCTTATTTCTCCTGATATTACAGATGAGTTCTCAAGCGAAAAAATTATCAAGTAAGGATTATTTTCAAATATACTAGGGCACTTTTCTACAAATTGTAATTGATCGATTGGATTAAGCTTAGGATTAGGAAGATATCTAGACCTTACAAAATTAATTGATGAAGTTGAGGATTGTTTTGCAAGCAATTGAAGAGATTTGCATTGGTATCTGTTTGTTCCTGATGAAAAGTAATACTTAGATAAAATGTCTTCGTCATCAGCATTTAGCAGTCCTAGTGAATCTGCCACCAAAATTGAATTTAAAAAAGACACATCCTCTATTGATAAAACGTATATGTTGTCATTAGATTGAAGAGAAGTCTCAGGACCATCGTTGTTGAATAAGTTAGCTTTTATTAAAGATTTTGATCCAAAATTATTCTCTCTTTCGATTATCGCAAATGGAGCATATGTAGAATTAAGAATATCTTCAGGCTTTATTATATCTTCAAGAGTAAGTCCTTTTTCATATGCGTAAACACCTGATGAGGCAACTTCGCCAATAACATTAATTATATTTCTGGGTGTATTGGATAATTTATGAACAAATATTTCATCTCCATCTCTGAGTTCAATCCCTTTTATTGTTTCGTACGAGTAATTTGTGTAGAGTCTTTCTCCTTTATCTACTATTCGACTCAAGGTTATTTTTGATTTATCAGCGGTGTTTAAAAAACCTGATGAAAACTTTTCCAAATCTGAAAAGGTCTCAGTTGCTAATAATTCAAATTTAGCCTCTATCCTAACCTCTCCGTAAATAAGAACAGTTTTTCCTGAAGGATTGATCACCAATGCATCATTAGAATTCAAATTTATATCTGATTTTGTATTTCCTTTTATAAGCAAGTCATAAAAATCAAATGTTCCTACTTTGTTACCGTTTCTTTTCACATCAATATTTCTCAGGGAACCATACTGTGTTGGCCCTCCAGAAAAAAATAAAACATTAGAAATATTGGAAAGAGAACTCACAGTATAGGCACCAGGCTTAAACGCATTACCAAGAACAAAAACCTGAATAGATCTTATTTTTGATAATGAAACTAATGTTTGAGTTCCTATCACTGAAGCAGATACCGCATCTGATATTCTTCTTCTTGCTTCATTAAAAGTTAATCCTGAAACCTGAATAGGACCAATCTCTGGGATAACAACATTCCCTTCTCTGGTAATAGGAATCAATCTATTAATTACAATAGATCCAAAGAGTTGTACTCTTAATTCGTCACCTGGACCAACCACGTATTCCAAAGGTGCTGGAGAAAGATCAATAGGTGCAAATGTGGTTGGAGAATCTACAAATAAATCCAAACCGAAGATCGGAAATTCATAAACTTCTCCAGACATTAATAGATTTTCACTATTATCTTGATTTTCTGAATCTTTAGGCTCAGAACTTTCAAACATAGGATTATCAAAATCTTCCATTCGAACTGTATCTACCAAGGGTCTTCCTGACTGAATTCCAAGTTTTTCTGAAATTGACTGAGCTTGATTATCTGGGAGAAGCCTCAGAAATTCTAAATCTTCAGAAGATTGACTAAAAATTGATGGAACAATTAAAAAGGACCAAAATAAGAGAACTATTCTGAAATTTATAGTAATCAATCTAATCATCCTTGTAATTTTCAATAGGTAGAGCCCAACCAAGCTTTGATCTGCATGCTTCGAAGTAATTATAATCTTTTGGATGATAAAGTTTAAAAGTTTTTTTTGTGTTGGAAACTTTTAGTCCATTTTTTGAATATTTAAGATTTTCCTTACCATCTACAAAAATTTGTATGGACTCTTGATTCTTATCTTTAATCTTGACAGTGACCTCCTCGTTGTTTGCTAATAAAAGACTATGTGAAGAAGAGCTATGAGAAAACATAGGTAGAAGAGAAATAGCGTCTAATTTAGGAGAAATAATTGGGCCTCCACCAGAATATGAATATGCCGTTGAACCTGTGCTTGAAGAGATGATTAAACCATCAGCTTTTAAGTTATAAATTACTTGATTTTTAAGGCTTAGCTCCAGGCTTAACATTTTAGTAACTGATCCAGAGTGAATGACTACCTCATTTAGAAATATTTCCCTTTTCCTTTGAGCTGAATATGCCTCATAAATTGGTCTAGTTTCACTGATATAAGAACCTTTTAAAATTTCTTTTAAATTTTCTATGTTCTTGATAGACAAATCAGTTAAAAAGCCAACTGTTCCGGTATTTACTCCTAGAAAAGGGGTATTTAAATGATGCAAATGTCTAATTGAACCAATCATTGTTCCATCTCCTCCAAGAACTAGAATAAGATCAACTTTTTTAGAATTTTTACTACCTTTGTAATTAAATTGTTTAATATTTGCAGAATATTTTATTTCACATTCAGTTGATTCAATAATTTGAGTTACCCTTTCAAGAGCTTTGTCAGTTTTTCTCGTATCTGAATAGATTAAAGCTATCTTCTTAATTTTTCTCATAAGCTGGTGACCAATTTCTCACAACATAAATAAATAAGGTATCTATTATCGCAATTATGACTTTAAAAATATATTTGGTTAAGGCAATGGAAAGAGCAACCGCAAAACTTAGTTCTCCCGCAATAACCCATACGAAGGTATAAATGAAGGTGTCTAGTGCTTGAGAAGAAAGAGTTGAGAGGTTATTTCTCAGCCATAAGTACTTTCCTTTGGTTAAATCTTTAATTTTGTTAAAAAGCCATACATCAAAGGTTTGACTTATCAAGTATGCAGTTATCGATCCAATTACAAATATTGGTGAGTAAAATGCAAGAATCTCAATTGCGTCATGAACTGACTGAGATGAGGAGGCAATCTGAGAAGGAAGGTAGTAAGTACTCAAAACTAGGGTAAACATAATTACTACATTGGAAATAGCCCCAAGTATTACTGCTGTATTGGCTTCGCTTCTTCCATACTTTTCGCTTATTAGATCAGTTGCAAAATAAATTCCAGAATACATTATAGCTCCCATACTAACTGTAAAAGTTTGACCAAAAATATTTAGATCGCTTACTTTGCCTCCCTGAAGATTTGCCAACATTATTCCTAAAGTAACAGCAATGTATAAACCTCTTAGTCCAAATAATTTAAACAAAATAACTGTGATAGTAAGATCATAAAAAACCGTGAAACCCCATAAAATTTCTGGGTTTTCAGTAAGGAATGAAAAAAAATTCATAAACTTATTATTGTTAGCTTGCGTAGCATAGATTATTCTAGGTATTTGTACATTAAAAAAAGAGGTACTAATGTCAGATTTAAATGCTTTTAGAAGTGAAACGAAGGATTGGTTAGAAGCAAACTGTCCGGAATCAATGAGAGCTCCTATGACTCAAGGTGATGTTGTGTGGGGTGGAAGAAAGGTTGAATTTAAAAATCCAGATCAAAAGCTTTGGATGGATAGAATGGGTGAAAAAGGATGGACATGCCCTACTTGGCCAAAAGAATATGGAGGTGGAGGACTAAATTTTGAAGAAAATAAAGTGCTCCAGGAAGAGTTGATGAGAATAAAAGCAAGGCCAGCATTAAATAGTTTCGGTATTTGGATGTTAGGTCCAGCTCTTCTCGAATACGGAACAGAAGAGCAGAAAATGGAACATATTCCAAAAATAGTCAAAGGAGAAATTAGATGGTGTCAGGGATACAGCGAGCCAGGAAGCGGTTCTGACTTGGCAAGTCTTAAAACTAAGGCTGAAGATCAAGGAGAGGATTACCTAATTAATGGACAAAAGGTTTGGACTTCATATGCAGACGAATGCGATATGATCTTCACTCTGGTGAGAACCGGTCCACTGGATCCAAAACACGAAGGTATTAGCTTTATATTAATCGATATGGATCAAGAAGGTGTTACAACCAAACCTATTAAACTAATATCCGGAAAATCACCTTTTTGTGAAACTTTTTTTGATAATGCCACCGCTCCAAAGAAAAATCTTGTCGGAGGTTTGAACAAAGGATGGTCTGTAGCTAAAAGATTGCTTCAATTCGAAAGGAACATGATTGCTGGTATGGGTTTTGGGTCTGCAGCTTCAGGATCATCTAAAAAAACTGACGCAAAACCAATCTCAGGCTTAGCAACAATGGCTAAAAGATATGTCGGAGAGGCTGAAGATAAACTTAATGATTCAGGTCTTAGAAATAAAATCATTGATCACGATATGAATTCTCAAGCTTTTGCTTTAACACTAAAGAGAGCAGCTGAGGAATCTAAAAAGTCTAACCAAGGTCCTAGTGCTGCTTCATCAATCTTTAAATACTATGGAACAGAGCATAATAAACTTAGATATGAAATTATGCTTGAAGCTATGGGAACTAAAGCTTTAGGTTGGGATGGTGCCGAATTTGGTCCTGAAGAACTTGCAATCACAAGAGAATGGCTAAGGACTAAGGCTAACTCCATTGAAGGCGGGACCTCAGAAGTACAATTAAACGTAATTTCTAAGAGAGTTCTAGAACTTCCGCAATAAGATACTATTTAGGGGGGAAAGATGTCACTTGTACTAAATGAGGAACAATCTTATTTGAAAGATACCGCTAGAGATTTTGCAAAAAACAAAACTCCGGTTAGT
>CENP01014041.1_pt1 | contig 14900 bp, 30 predicted proteins | sample 361281 | NCBI WGS metagenome assembly CENP01 (sample SAMEA2591122, study PRJEB7988) | marine metagenome | biome: marine biome (ENVO:00000447); feature: deep chlorophyll maximum layer (ENVO:xxxxxxxx); material: saline water (ENVO:00002010), including plankton (ENVO:xxxxxxxx) | depth 70 m
ACCAGTATTACTATAGTTAGCACCACTTCTTTGTGTTGGTACTATAAATCTTACTTTTATGGTTCTAGCTGTTACACTACTAACTTTTGGAAATGCTTGTAAAAAGCCACTTCCACCATCTGAAATATTAGTTGTAGCACTTACTATAGTAGCACTTACTGTATCCACCCTTACTGTTGCACCACCTATTACAATATCACCTGTATCAGCTATTAAAAAATTATTGTATGCTATTGTAGTACTTGTACAAGAAAGTGCAGGGGTTGTATTTGCATCTTGTGTTATTGTTACATCACAATCTATTGTGCTTCCTGAATTTGTAAATGAATTTGGGGGTTTAAAATTTAAAGTTAAAACTATATCTCTTGTGCTGCCTGTAGTATTATTTAAATCTGAAGATGCAGTACCTGCTTGCACAATAGATGATATATCTATATCTACATCTGTAGATGCTATTGTATTTATTTTTACAGATTGTAAATCAAAGCTAGGTGTATAGGAAGGTAAATTAACTATACCATTTGAAGTTATTGATCCACCTACTAAATTTACATCGTTACAATCTGCTGCTACTGATGCACCTGCTGATGATACTGTAAATAAATTACTATGTACTACACAATTATCTACTGCATTAAATCCTGCAACATAGTATTTTGATTCCACCCCAACAGAACCAGTAGAAAATGTAAGTGTAGATGATATACTATTTATGTTACTAAATACAGCAGAAAATGCACTTTGCCCTACTTCTATTAATTCGTATTTTAAAAAAGCTGCTGAATTAACACTAAACCTATCACTTAAAGTAATACTTGTACCTGAACTTACATTAGTTAAATTTGATATTGAACCTGAAAATGTTAATTTATTTGATGAACTGTTACATGCACTACTTGGTGCTGTTTGTGTAAAAGTTGCAGGACAACTAAAAGTACCTGAAGCAGTGTTACTAAACCCATCAGGTATTTTTATAGTATAATTTACAGTTCTTGATTGACTTCCTGCACCAAAAGCTATTTCTGAAAAGCTAGTATGATCTTGTGCTATAATAGTACCTTGTAGTAAAGTAGGGTTAATTATTGTTCCATCAGGTTCTACACTAAAGTTTGCAAGCCCTGCTACTGTACAATCAAAAGCACCTTCTGCTACTGTAGGTTCTGTAGCTGTTATGTAAAATGGGCTTCTTGAATTTATTTTTGTACTCATAATCTTTTATTCTTTAGTGAAAATGCTATAAATTCTTCTACATCTAAAGCAAATAAATCTACTATATCATTAGGTAGTTTTTTAAATGCTTTTTCAAAAGGTTTTGTAAAAAATAAACTTGGCTTTATGCCTTTTTCAAATATGCTTCTTGCTATAATAAAATTTAAACCTTTTCTTGTTATAAATCTACCTTTGTCATCTCTTGGTGCAATACCTCTTTTTACTGTCCACTTATCTAACTTCTTAGCAGGTGGCCTTTTGGTTGTATAAGAAAATGGTGTGTTGTATTTTTTCTTTGTACCACTTACCCCTTTATCTTGGTATATACCATATTCTTCCATAAAGAAATCTAAACTAAAACTACTTTCTGATACTTTGAGCTTTGAAGTTATACTGTTTAGTAGTTTACCACTTGCACTTTTCTTTTGTTTTTTAAGTTGGTTCTTACTTTCTTGTACTACAAACTTTCTAAATTTATTTAAAGTAGATTTTACCCTTTTACTTTTTGTTAGCATGTTGTCATATCGTTTTGTACAATTAAATCAAATGTAGCTGCCCATCCTGCAAGTTTGTTTTCAAACCTATCTACAAATGGTTCACATCCTACCTGCCCTTCTACTTGGTAACCTTCTGTATATAGATCACCCCTTTGTAATAATGCCATCAATCTGTTTAGTATAGATAGTTGGGTATTTAGTACATCTTGTTCATTATCGTTACCTACAAATATATCTGTAGTTTCTTTTTTACTTTCATCTACAATATCCATTGCAAGTACACTAATGTTAAATGTTAATGTGTTTGTGGCCACATTGCAGTTGTTTACTATTATGTGTGATAATGGAAATATACTTTGTTTGTTTAAATCTATATCATCTAAACTACCATAGCTTACTGTATTACAAAATGGTTCAGCTATTAGCTTTGTTTTTATTTTATCCAATACATCATAGAACTTTGTCATCTTTGTTTACTTTTTATTTGTTGTCTTTCTATTTGTATTTTTTCTTTTTCAAATGCTAAAAACATTAAACATTGGTGTAAATTTAATTTAGTGATACTGTCATATTTGGAAACATCCCCTTTAGTAAGTCCATAGATGCTTGAATACCATCCCCACTTTCTTGCAAAGTTTTGTAAACTTCCATGTTCGTTTCCTTCGTTTCCTTCTTCAAATAGTTCAGGGTAGTTTGTAGTAATTCGTTGTTTAAATTCCAAAAAAAAACTAAAGCACCCATAACTATGTTCAAAGGCATATCTTTAAAATCTTCATTGTTTTCTGCACCTGTATATTCTTCTATCTTATATCTACTACCTTTTTTATAAACTATTGGCCTATATAAAACCCCCATAGCTTTGTGCATCTTTTGCCAGTCAGTCATAGTTTCATCTAAATCTATGTACTCACCTAAAGTCATTTCATCTAATGAAGGTATAAAACCATATTGTTTACCATGTAAATTAAAATTAGGTATTAGATCGTTTTTCTTTTCAAATACTTGATTTAAGTGTGCAAGTATTTTTTTTACATCTACCATTTTAATCTTTACAATGTTTTTAAGATCAAGGTTACAAAATATCTCTACAGTTTTGTGCATTAGAAAACTGCTATCTTTATTTTCTTCTGTATCTATCTTTACAAACTTTTGGTATTGTTCAAGTGTTATTTCTGATAAATCAGTAGGTAGTATTATATCCAATTTCATACTTATACAATAAAATTATTGGTAAAGTGTATAACACAAAAAAAAAGCAGGTATTTCTACCTGCCCTATTGTTAACCAAATCAAAAATGAAATTACTCTAAGTTAAGTATTTTTGATAAATATACAAATACATTTCATCTATTTTATTTAATATTTCTTTCGAATCTTGTTTGTAAAGCTGTGTACCTGTTCTTATGTTCCCTTGTAAATCCATTTCTAGTTTTACCATTTTGTTCTTTCCTTGTTCTACAGGTTTATAATAAACAAAACAATTCTTATTCCAACAAGCCATCCTTATATCATCTTTGTTGTATTTGCCATCCATAATATTAAATACATTGTACCATACAAGAAACTAAAAAAACTTACAAAAGATATTAAGCCATAAGCCAGTACCTTATATAATGTTTTTCTGTTTTCTTTATCGTTTACTACCATTTTAATTAATCTATATTCTTCCATGTTTCAAAGTTTTTGTTAATAATCTGTGTTTCTAAATCTTTTAATTGTTTATCCATAGCATCTATAGTTTCTTCTTGTGCTATTATTTTCTGTTCTCTATCATGTATAGATTCTCTTAACTTATCTATTTTCTGATTTAATCTAATAATTGTTTCACTAAAGTTTTTATGTAAATTCATAATTGTTATTTTTTGTTTAAATGTTTATCTATTTTTTCTTTCATGCCACTTAAAGTTAAAGTTCCAAAACTTTCAATAAATAAACTGTTTCTTTTGATCTCTGCTAAAAAAAGTTTACCATATTTCTTTCTTGTAACTTCTCTTATATTAAAACCTTTGTATTTAATTGCTTTCATAATTGTTTTTTAAAGTTAATATAAAAAGGATTGAAAAATTTCTTTTGCAATCTTGTAATCTTTTTTGCTTAAAGTTTCCCACCAATCACTAGCCACTTCTTCTTCTATTAATGAAATAGGGTTTTCTAAATCACATTTGCCATTATCAAATGCAGGGTAAATGTTTGCTGTGTTTTCATCTATATAAGAACCAACACTTTCTAAATAAATCATTGTATTTGTAGTTTTCATTTTATTATTGTTTTAATGTTTATGATGTAAATATACAACCTTTTTACTTATAAACAAATTATTAACTAACTTTTTTTTAATAAATATAATATTCCCCTTTTGGTGTACTTAAATGGTCTGTCAAAATATACCTACAAGCATCTATACAATCAGGGTGTACACCAGTAGGTTTTTCTATGGTGTTGCCTTCTTTATCTCTTGCCCATACATACCCCTGTAGTTCTCTTTTTAAGTTCTTACTATTACTTGTTACATATATTTCATTTTGGTTTATCATGTTTATACCATAGGTTACACTATCTCTACCTTTTGTGCAGGGGTATATTTTGTGGCCATCCATAGATAAAGTTGCTATACTTTTAGGTTCTGCATGATCTGCTATTATGTTTTCTTTTATATTGTTTTGTGTTAGGAATAAACTTACATCCCTTAATACCATATTACTCTTATATAATACTTCATCAAATATATAGGCATTGTTCCATTTATATAATGCAATTATTGTAGTAGGGTCTACATATCCAAAGTCCATACCATAACCTAATAATTTAGCTTCTAAAGGTAGTTTATCTATTTCTTGCCAGTCAGGTATACAAGCACCTTGTAAAGCCCCTGTAAGCCCATCTAAATAAACCCTTGTCCAGTTTTCCCAGTAGGTGCTTGTCTTGGCTTTATCTCTTGCCTTTTCTAGTTCTTTTATTATACCTTCAGGTAGTGTGTTGTTATCTTTATATGTTAATCTTACAAAATCTGTATCTTGTTGGCCTTTTAATTCTTTATCTACCCAAAACAAACTGGTGGGGTTATAATCTAACCATATCTTACCTGAAGTTCTTATAGCTAATTGTTGGTAGCTTTCAAAACCATTTGGTATAGTGTTACATTCGTTTATAAACAAATCTGTTCTTCTACTACCCCTAATTTTATCAGGTTGATCTATACTAAAAAATTCTATATAGCTGCCATTACTAAAAGTGTATTTAAGTGTTGTTTTATTAAAACTTTCTTCTTTGTATCTATTTGTAGATTTCATAATCTTTAAAAAATCTTTTAATACACCCCTACGTAAAGCAGGTACAGTAGAAGCTACTACTGATACTTCCCTACCTTTATTTTTTATTGCATCTTGTATTAGTATAAGTAATATGCAAATTGTTTTACCTGCTGAAGTACCCCCACATACAATTCTTACCCTATTTTTTAACTCCAGTAATTTATATAATGCTTGTGTTTTTTTAAACATCTAATCTTCTAACCACAAAGGTACATCTTCGTTTATGGTTATATCTTTTGTTTCTTTTGGTTTACCTGCCCAGTAATTATAAAATAATTGTACAAATTTAAAGTCACCTTTTTGTATTCCCTTAGTTAAAGCTGCAAATGCTTCAGGTTCTAATGGTGATAGTTTTTCTATTAAATCTATTTCTTCTGCTTTAGATTTTCTTCCTGATCCTTGCCTTTTACCCCCATGTGCCATACTTGAAAAAAGTTGATTAATCAAATATACAATAAAAAAAATAGTGTTTTGTTAAAATAAACTTGTTTGGTTTTTATATTTAAGTATTCTTTTGTTTGCAACATCTACATACTTCTTTGATATTTCACTACCTATATAATTTCTTTTTAAAATAACACTAGCAGTTGCAGTTGTACCTACACCCATAAATGGGTCATAAATTAAAGCATTTTCTTTAGAAAAATAATTTATAAAATATTTTGGTAGCCATAATGGAAAAGCAAAGTTGTGTTGTTTAGTTTCTTTGTTATCTACATTCGATGGTTTTATAATTATATTTTTTACATAATCACCATTATAATTTGAAAAGTTAGCATAGTTAAAAGTAGATTTTTGTGGTTCATCTTTAGAGAAACAAAATATATATTCATAACCCCTTGATACACCATTATCATTTATAGCTGAAGGTGGGTTTGTTTTTGCCCATATAAAAACATCTTTTATTTGTTCATTAAAATTTTCATAAATTGTTTTTACAATTCCTTTATTACCTTTTAGTTCTTGTATGTTAAAAAAAACATGATATTTTGTAACTCTTATTATTTCTTTAATCCAATCTACACAAACTTTTAAATATTCTTCTTTACTTATTTTATCTGTATAATTATCATATTTAATAATATCTGTATAACCTCTTGTTTTTCTGTTTCTTCTTGAAGCACCTGCATTATATGGTGGTGAAGTTACAGTAACATCTACAAAGTTGTCATTCATTCTTTGCATAGTTTCTAAACAATCTTCACTGTATATTTTATTTGTTACCATATAGGTTCATACTTTTTTAATCTATCTATTTCTTTTTGCTTTAGTTCAAGTTTTTTAAGAAGTTCTTTGTTTTGTTTTAGTAGTATCTTACTTTCTCTTTTGTACTTTCTGTATAAATCTATAGCATTTGTATCTACTACTTTTTCTTCCTCTAACATACTTTCAAGTGTTTTGTAGCTGTTTAGGTTTTGTGCATAAAACTTTTTAAGTTGTATCCATTGTGTAAATACTTTTTTATGGTGTACTACACTACTGTGATCTCTATTTATTTCTTCACCTATTCTTTTGCAAGATAGCTTAGTATGTTTAAGTGCAAGGTTTGAATATAACACCCTAGCTTCTACATAAGGTTGTGTTCTTTTCTTTATACCTATATCTTGTATACCTGTTTCTGTTTCTACTAATTCTTTAATTTTTTTAATCATAACTTTCTTTTATTGCTTTTATCATACCTGCACATGCTTCATACATTTCCTGCTGTTCATACATTTCTACTATCTTAAGTAGTTCTTGTTTGGTTGCACCATCATCTATATCCTGTAGTGTAAGTAGGTAAAATTCATGTATAGTATTAGGTTTCAATTTGTTCTAATTCTTTTTGCAAATTGGCCAATGCTCTCCATGCTACCTTAACACTATGCCTTACACCATCTGTATCTATTGTACCTGCTTGTAGTAAGTGCCTTGTAAGTGCATCTAGTTCATCACCACTTTTGCTTCTATCCCAATGTAGTTTCTTATTGGGGTTGTGTTGTATGTTACCTTTGTAACTACACCTTGCTACTTCTTTTATGGCATCAGGGAAGTATCTTAATACCCCTGAATATATAGGTGCAGTTTTTCTTTCTTCTTCAGGTTGTTTTATTATTTCTGTTTCTTTTATTTCTTGTATTCTTTTTTCTACAAATCCTTGTAATTGTTTCATAATATTCCTCTTAATATGTATTGGTCTAGATCGTTTTGTTCTTGAAAAAAATGCCTGTACACACTTACAGCTTGTTTAAATTTTGTACCACCCTTTTCATAAAATTCTTCACTTGTTTCAAATACACCAATGTCTTTGGTTTGTTTGTTTACTACTATAAATTTAAAATCAGTTGCTTTAAATAATTTCATGTACAAATAACATTGCATATCATAGTTATACTTATCTGCTGAATACACAAAATCTTTTAGGTTACTAGAAGTAGTTTTTAAATCTATAATTGTTCTACCTTTTATAATATCTGCCTTACCTCTGAAAGGTAACCCATCTATCATTTCTATTGCAGGTACTTCAAATTCTGCATTTTTTAAATATCCCTTTACTACTTCATTTTGTAAAACTGCATCTGCTATATATTCTACATCTGCCACTTCTTTTTTAAGTAGTATATGGTGATGTTTTTCCCTTGCTTCTTTGTATGCTTTTGTGTTTCTACTTGTAACATCTAACACCTTTACGTTATCCATTTTTTCAGGTTCTAGTATCATCCAATGGAAAACCTTACCTATCATTAGTGCTGTAGTTTCTTCACCTGCAAAATTCAAACTTTGCCTGTAGGTTTTTGCACTTTTTAAAAGGTTACTTAATGCACTACTGCTTAAAGCATATTTACCTAAATGTTCATAGTAAAAAGTATCACTAACCATTTCAGTTAGTATTTCTTCTTTACCCCAAGTTTCATTGTTTAGTAACTTAATCATAATTGTTTTTTACTAAGGTACTACTTTATTAACAATTTACAAACTATATGTTTTTTAAATCTTCTAAAACTTCTTCAAGTTTACTTATCATCTTTTTTATTTGTGCTTGTACTTTTATGTATTGTACTTTTTCTTCTGAAGTTGTATTTTGTACATACACTAACCCAGTCATTTCATCTACTACTTTTTTCATAATCTATAAAAATATATTATTAAATATTCTAAAACTCTTAATACTACATAACCAGTAACAAGTTGTTGCCAATCAATCACTCTACAGGTATTTCACTTTCTGCTTTGGCCAACCTTAATCTATAATTACTTAATGCAGTTCTTAAATTACCTTCTTCTACTTTCTTTTTTGCAATTAGTAAACCTAGTTCTGTAAGTGAATCTTTAAGTGCATTTAATTCTTTATGTTCAGGTTTAGCTTTTAACCATACTTTAATAATATCATACATGGTCAGTAACGCATTATCTATTCTTAAATCATCTAAGTTGTTTAATTTCTTATTTATAAATTCTTCCATAGTTTTTTATTTAGGTTTGTATTTGTGTTTTCTTGTGTCAAATTGTGAAAGTTGTTCTATTTTATCTTTGCCTATATTAAAAAGAAAATTAAGTAAAGATAAATCCCAACCTATTATACTTCTCGTAAACCATTGCATTTGAGTTTTTTCTAACTTTTCTAATTTTAATATATCTGCCATGTATACATCACCATTTTTATCATCTACAAAATATACATAAAAATTTAAATTAAGTTCTTTGGTTTTTTGTTTGTATAATTTGTAATGTTTGTAATCAAATCCTGTACAATTACATTTATTCATTCTTGCTTTTGTTTTTACATCAAACATAAATAATTTACCATATTTTAATGCAAATCCATCAAAAGGGTGTGAACCCTCAATAATAGGTTGGTAAACTTTATAATTGTTTTCTTCTAGGTATTTAACTATAATTTCTTCACCTATATCACCCTTCTTTACTTGTGTTCTATCCTTCCAACTCATTTGAAAACTTATTTATATCATTTCCAAAACTAAACCAACCTTTTCTATTTTCTCTACTAAAATAATTTAATTTAGTACCTATACAAATGTCTTCTACCATTTTGTAAAATATTTCAGGTTTTCTACTGTGTTCTCTACCTTTTTCTGTAATTATATCCCTATACTTTGTGTTGTTGTATACTGGTTTACCTTTAATACCAAGTAAACAAAATTCACATTGCATTCTTAACCAATGCCCCATACCTATTTTTTCTTTATCCCAAACAAGTGTAGCTTTATATTCAAAACCCCAGTTTTCTAAAATGTTTTTACTTTCAAACAAATAAGCATGTGTAGTCCATAACCACAAAACACTATTGTTAGAAGCAGGTATTTTTATATTTTTGATTTCTTCTAAACTCATGCTTGGGTATGGGTTTGCTACCCTGCTATAATTTGGATCATAACTTCTGTTATATTCCCATGGTGGATCAATTACTACTACATCATATTCTTTAAGTAAATGTAAAGTATCTATATTTTTTATATTTTGTTTTTGGTTGTTTATATCATTTTCTCTTTCTAAAATTTTTGCAACTTTTAACATTCTGCTTGTGGTAAGTTCTATTCTTTTACTGCTTTCTTCTTTAGCTGTTGCTATTTCTTGTTCAAATTCCTTTGGATAGTTTTCTGCAAACCAATTTATTTTTTGAAATGCAGAAGATTCATTTTTTGTAATACTAAATGAAGATAATGACGGTGGTACGTCTTTGTGACCACCGTTAAATTGACCACCTTCACTAACATTACTTTCTTTTAACAACCCACCTAATATTCTTTGGGTTCTTAACTTTTGTTCTGCTATAATGTTTTGTAGTTCTGCATCTTTCTTTTCTGCTTTTGCCCAAGTTTCTATAGCTTTTACTTTATTAAGGTATTCAACACCAGTTTCTATAGTTCTTATTTCTGCAAGTTGTTGTTTGGCATTATCCCTTAATTGTAGTGCATCCATTATTCGTATTCTTTATAAATTCTTTTTAATTTATTCCAAACATTACTTACAAAACAAGAACTACAAGATGTAGTAGAAACATTTTCTTTAAATACCCTGTTGTATATTTTTAAAATATTTTCTTGTTCTTCTACAGTAATCGTAGAATTGTTTATTTTTTCTGCCATGTAATTATATTCTTCTTCTGTAAAGCATTCAGGTTTGTTATAGGGAAATAATAAGTTCAGTTTATCTTTTCTTTCATCACATCCACAGTCATCACCTGCTATAAATTTAGTAAGTTTTTTAATACCTGTAGCTGTTGTAATTTTTTCTACTGTATCACCTACACCTTTACTTTTTTTATCGTATTTCTGTTTATATTTTTTGTAATTCTTCTTTGCCATTATTTTATTTTATCAAAATCGTTATTTTTAAAATCTTCCCAATCTTCTGAAAGTTTATATTTTATATCTTTCTTTAAATGCTTTAAACTATTAAATATACTTACCCAACTTATTTTTGTTTCTGCTGCAAGTTTTCTTATACTCATATCTGTTTGGCTGTATAGCTTCCATAGTTTCTTATCATACCAATGCCAATTATCTGTAATATTATCTACTAAACTACAAATTTTGTGATATGCTTCATTCTCTTCTATGTTATCTTCATATGGGAGTTGTATATTGTATTCACCATTATCTATACTATATTTTTTTACTTTTTTCTTTTTATTGTAATACTGGTAGTAAAGTGATCTTAGTGTAAAGTACATATAACCCCTGCTTACCTTACCATTTTTAACTACTTTGTTTTCACTTGCATATCTCATAAGTGCCATATAAGAAAGTTGTACTATATCTTCTGCATAGTTATATTCTCCAAAGCTGTTAACTATTTTTATCCAATCATTATGGTACTTAGCTACTTTTTCAAGCCATTTGTACTTTTCCATTCTACTGTAATACTTACTATAAATAAACAAAATTGTAAAGTGTATTCAGTTTCTTTTTCTAATTGTTGGTAAGAATATAAACAGCCAAACATTAAACCAATAACAGGTGCAATACTTACTTCTCCTTCTACTAGGTTACTCCAGTACATAGCTGCTGTTGTTAATATTAAAAGTGTTATCACTATATGTATCAAAACATTACCTTTTTTATATTCTTTTTGTTGTGTAGTATATCTTGAGTTGCAAACTCAAAACCTACATTGTTTATTTTCATTCTGATTTTTACAGGTTGTTCGAAGGGTGTACATCTGCCACCTGTTTCTGTTTCTTTTACTTTTAAAACATGCAGGTGTGTAAACATCCATTCAGTAGGGTGGCCTGTATATCTATGTATACAATAGCAATCATTAAATCTATTTCCAAACTTACCCCCACCTTCTATACTTGCCATACCCAAAGGTACAGGTAAATTTTCATATTCATGGCCTTTTGGGTGTGTTCTTCTTAGTGCTTCACTATTTCCATGACAATTTAAAAATAAACTTATATCTCTTTTCTTTGCAAATAATCTAAGTTCTGTAAGCACTTTGTAATCATATTCATGGCCACCTAAACTTTTAATATCTTGGGGTTCTTTGGCTAAACTATTGTAGGGATCAATTAAACATAAATTATAATCCCATGCATCTTTAATTGCATTTGCTTCTGCAAGTAAATCTTTATAAGTATATAATTCATCTACATCTATAATTTTAAAATAGTCATCACACCACCCTAGTGCAGTTTGTATTTCTACTTCACTTGCCATACTTATAGGTTTGCCCATTTTAAACTCTATAATCTTTCTTACTATAGAATCTACTGTATTTTCAGAACTCCATATAAGTGTTTTGGTTTTATGTAGTACAGCCCATACAGTAAGTAAGTAAACAGCTACACTTGTTTTACCTACATTAGCATGACCAATTAATAGTGTAGTATTACCATTTAGTTTTAATCTTATGTATTCATCTATTTCAGGTATACCTATTTTTAAACCTTCCTTAACCCTACCAAACTTTATATCTAGTAGTTTATTTTTTATTTCAGTTGCTCTTATTATCATAAAAAAAAAGGGGGTAAAAACCCCCTATATTTAAAATGGTAAATCTGCTTCTATTTGCCTATCAGGGTTTTGATCTGTATTGGTAACTTCATTACCATTTTCTATTTTAAAACCTTTTAGCTTTACAAAAAATCTATCTTTCCATTTATTACTATTTACATTCATGCTTACTAAAACAGTATCACCTTTTTTATAATGGCTTAGAACTTCTATTGCTTTATTCCAAAACTCAATAGGTAATTCTTGTGGGTATTTATCCTCTGTTTTTAGTATCATTGTTTGCACTTGGTTGAATCCTGTATTTCCTTCCAACTTTTGCAAATCTTGTATTTCCTGTATTTTTCCTTCTACTTTGTACATCTTTATATTTTTGATAATTCTGTTTCAATTTCTTTACTTACTTTAAACTGGTTTCTAATTTGTTTTACACTACCACCTTTTTTTCTGTACTCTATCATAGCACTATATTCAGGTGTACCTCTGTTTAACCACTTCTTTTGTTCATCAGGTACTTTAGGTAGATCATCTATTAAGCTAGTGTTTTTTACACCTTCACTTATTACCCAATCTACAATACGATCTGCAAACTTAAATACATCATCTAAATTAGCATCACTATGTTTGCATCCACTATTACTACACCTTGCAAAAAAATCTGCTGCTGTTTTAATAGAACTTTGTTTTATAATATACATTTGTGTTTTATCCATAATTATTTATTTTAATATTATTAACCAAGATACAAAAAATTGGTGAATAAAAAAAGGGGTACTTTCATACCCCCAACATTTAAACAATTATAAAATAAGAAACATTAAGTAATATTATTGATCTTTGTAGTATAGTGATCAATCATATTCTGTATATCACTTGGTGCAAACTTACAAACTTCTTTACTTTTTTTTAATAAATCTTGTGATAACTTTTTACCAAGTTGTAAACTAAACTCGTATTGTCTACCCTGTTGGTAAGTATTGCAATACACACATTGAGGTTTAACATTTCTTTCATCCCACCTTGTACACAAGTGCCTTCTACTTATAAAATGTCCTGCATGTAGTTGTTTATAGTGTTGTTGTTTACTACAAGTAATGCACTTGCAATTACCATTTTTATCTGCATTAAACAACCTTACATATATACTAAATATTCTATCTAGTTTTTTAATTAGTTTACTTTTACTAAGTTTTTTTTTAGGCATATATTCCCACTAGCCCACCAAAGTTAGTCGTTTTTTTTTACAAAGTCAAGTTTGCTATCTACCCTGCCCCCTGTATGCCTTTCTGTAGTGTTTAGAACCCTTTATTTTGCTTGTTTTGGTCTTGGCATGTATATTTGGTCGTTTTACTTTTTTTCGTGCCTTATAAGTGCTTATTTGTTGTCTTGCCATTATCTTGTTTTGTCCTTGATTTTTTCAAATGTTCTTAAACCACCTAACCCTAACATGCCCATTAGTACAGTCATTAAGTGTTCCATCTGTAAAGCAGGGGGTACTTCTTCAGGTTGTAAAGCCCATATAAATAAATCTCTAATTATAAAATTATATGCAAGTGCTATACCACAAACCCAACCAACAAAAGGCCGCCAACCTGCAACAAAAACACTTCTATGCTTTGCTTCAATTTCATTAATCTTTGTTTGTATTTGTATAAGTTCGTTTGGGTCAAGTTCTTTACCTTTTATAGCTTCTCTTATTTCCCAAGCAAGTGAACCTAAATTAGATTTTTCTTTGTTACCACCTTTTAATAAACCTAACAGTAATTTTATCATGTGTATTTCCTACTAAAGCTGTTTTAGCTGTAAAGCCAAATTGCATTGGGTTTATCATTATCCAAGTCGACATGCACAAATGACTGGGCAATACCTGCCCTTGTAAATCCAACTTTAACAAGTGCTGTAATAATTTTTTGTCTTGTAACAGAATCTGTACATCCAATATCTGCTGCAAGTCCATACATGTGGCTACTTCCTTTGCTTGTATTTGTTTTAGGTTTTCCACCCACTTTTGCATTGTGGCTTTCTGTTCTATATCCACTATTGATTTTAAAGGGTATTCCTGCTTCAGTTCTTGCCCTGTCAAGTAACTGCATAAAATTAGCATCCATATTTTTACCTGAACCTTTAAAGTCAGGGCTATCAAATTCTTCAAGTTTAAAGTTTTTTAGTTGCATTTTTTCTTAAATCATCTATCCATACTGTACTCATCAAAGATAACTTTTCTATACTATCTTTTTGCATTTCTATTACCAAATTTTCTAAACTATCTTTTTGGCTTACTAGCATATCTACTTTCATTTCTAGAGAACTTATTTTTTTCTTTGCACTTTCTAGTTCATCAGGGTTTCTACCTGTAATAGTTGAAATAATCATTGCCACACTTGCAGCTATCATACCTATTAGTGTGTTTACAATACTAGCATTTTCTTCAGGTATTGTATATTCTGTTAAGTATACCAGTATTCCTACTATTAAAAAGAATACAAGTAATGCACCTGAAAAGTGTAGTAAGAATCTAAAAGTACCATTTGTTGGTAACATTACTTTGTTTTTTGGTATATCTGTATTACTACTAAAACTATTGTTAATATAAGAACTGCTGTTTGTAAGTAGATGTTAACTTGTGGCATTGAACTAAATACTAATGCAAATGCTGAAAGTCCATATGTTCTTAAATCTGTTATCATTACAAACCAAATGTTGCTTTTGTTGCGTTATAATTTGCAAGAGATTCTGTGGCATTCAATTGTTTATCGTGCCATTTTACCATAGCCATTTCTCCAATCCAAGCTACGTGGCTTGTTACACTATTAGCTTTACCAATTTCAAAAGCATTAGTATTTGAAGTTCCTACTGTACCACCACCATCACTGGGTCCATCGTTATATGGACTAGGTTCTGCACCATTAAAAAACATTTTTGCTTCT
>CENP01047583.1_pt1 | contig 14899 bp, 14 predicted proteins | sample 361281 | NCBI WGS metagenome assembly CENP01 (sample SAMEA2591122, study PRJEB7988) | marine metagenome | biome: marine biome (ENVO:00000447); feature: deep chlorophyll maximum layer (ENVO:xxxxxxxx); material: saline water (ENVO:00002010), including plankton (ENVO:xxxxxxxx) | depth 70 m
TCACTACCCCCTCAAGATAGCGCGTCTACCAATTCCGCCACTTCGGCATAGGTAAATTATATTCTATATATATTGACCAATCTAAGTCTTTTTTATATCCTTTCACGACACTGCGGGGTAGAGCAGTCTGGTAGCTCGTCGGGCTCATAACCCGGAGGCCGATGGTTCAAATCCATCCCCCGCTACCAAACAAAATGATTAGAGAAGAGATCTCAAAGCTTTTAGCACCCTTAATTCAAAATTGTGGGTGCGAGCTGTGGGGCATAAGTTTCTCAAATAATAGTGGCAAAGGGAGAATCTTAAGGATTTATATTGATGCCATTCAAGGAGTAAATATAAAAGATTGTGAAAATGTCAGTAAAGAAATAGACTTTTTATTTCAAGAGTATGAAGTTTTCTATGACTTTAATAGTTTTGAGGTCTCCTCACCTGGAATAGATAGAACCCTTTTTGACATAAAACAATATAAAAACTTTGTTGGAGATGTAGTATCATTAACACTTTTCTCCAAGGTGAATGGTCAAAGAAAAATTAAAGGCACTTTGATAGACGTTCTTGATAAAAGACTTTGTATGAAAATTGAAAAAAAAGAATTATTGGTAGATTTTAAAAATATTGAAAAAGGAAAACTTGATTTAGAGGATCAATTAAATAAAAAAAATGGATAGTAAAATTCTAGATGTAGTATCGACAGTCTCAGTTGAAAAGGATGTTGATAAAAATATTATCTTTGAAGCTCTTGAGGAAGCACTTAGCAGCGCCACTAAGAAATTAGTGGGTGAAGATAGTCTAATAGCTGTAAAGATAAATCAATCAACTGGCGAATATAAGACTTTTAGACTTTGGGAAATAACTGACGAAGAAGATTTAGATTCCTCTTTTCAAATCGGTAAGGGAGATCTCGATGGCTATGTTGTAGAGGAAGGATTCGCAAAAAAAATAATAGAGAATATAGACTTTGGCCGTATTTCAGCGCAGGCAGCAAAACAAGTAATTATCCAGAAAGTCAGGGAGGCGGAACGTAGCAAGATTACAAGCAAGTATGAAGCTCTTGTTGGGAAAGTGATCTCAGGATTGGTAAAAAGAATAAATCGAGATTTCTTGTTATTGGAATTGGAAGAAGATTTAAATGCGCAGATTCCAAGAGATCAAATTATTCCAGGAGAAATTTTCAAATTAAATGACAGAGTTAGAGCAATTATAAAAGAAATTGTCGAGTCCCCAAGAGGACCACAAATTATATTAAGTAGAACGGATGATAGATTAGTTAAAGAACTATTTACACAAGAAGTTCCTGAGATTTCTGAGGGAGTTATAGAAATTAAGTCAATTACTAGAGATCCAGGATATAGATCAAAAATTGCTGTTAAAACCTACGATGGAAGAATTGATCCGGTAGGTGCATGTGTTGGAATGAGAGGTTCAAGAGTTCAAGCTGTTTCAAACGAAATAGGGAATGAAAGGATTGATATTTTTATTCATAGCGACAACCCTGCTGAATTTGTAGTAAATTGTCTTTCACCAGTTAAAATCTTTTCAATACTTGTTGATGAAGCAACAAATACTCTTATTCTTGAAGTCGAAGAGGAGAACCAGGCACAAGTAATTGGGAGAAATGGTCAAAATCTTAGATTAATGACACAAATGATTGGATGGTCTTTTAAAGTTTTAAACAGAGAGCAATTTATTGAATACCAAAAGACAAATCAAGAGGAAAAAGTGAATGAACTTTCAGAAAAATTAAAATTAAAAGCTGAAGAAAAAGAAGAGATGTTAAAAAACAATATTGATTCGGTAGAAAAAATTGTTGATATGGATCAGGTTACATTTGAAAAAATCTTTCAGGATAAAAAAAGGTCAGTAATGATTAGAGATGCCGCTAATGAAGCATTGTTGCAAGAAGCATTTACAGAAAGTTTTAATGACCCTACGATGGAAAAGAGTCTTGTGGAACTTGAGGGGATTTCAAATAAAACACTGAGTATTTTAAGTGAAAAGAGCATTAAGAGACTTGAAGAGCTTGCTGAGATGTCAGTTTCTGAGCTTTTGGAGATTGATTCATCAATGACTGAGAACGATGCTTCAAAACTCATCATGGAGGCTAGAAAGCCATGGTTTAATTAAGGAGTAGTAGTGGATTTATCTGTAAAACAATTATCTGAAGTTCTAAAAATAGATCCTAAGGTACTTCTTGATAAAATGATCGAGGCGGGCTTGCATCAAAAGAATATCAATGATTCTGTAACCACAGAAGACAAACAAAAATTATTAGAATTCATCAGAAATGCTAAAACCTCAAGTGCCATTAACACAGAAATAAAACCTAAAACTAAAGTAAGTAAAGAGCCTAAAAGAAAGCCTGAACCTCAAGAAAAAATACCAGTAAGCAGCGTTAAAAAGCAACCCCCTACTAAAAAGTCAGTAAATATAAATGGATCTATTAAGGTAAATGACCTTTCAAGAAAGCTTTCAAAGCGAGGAAATGAGATTATTAAAAAACTTTTGGAATTGGGAGTTAATGCAACACTTAATGATGAAATTGATCAAGAGACTGCAGTTTTGGTTGCTGAGGAATTTGGATTTAATGTATCTTTTGAGGAGGAACAAAGCACAGTTGAAGAGGTTAAAGAATATCCTAATATTGAGCTTACTTATCTTGATCAAAGTAAACCAAAAAAAAGGCATGCTGTTGTAACAGTTATGGGGCACGTTGATCATGGAAAAACCTCTTTACTTGATGCGATTAAATCCACAAATGTAGTAGATGGCGAATCTGGCGGTATTACTCAACACATTGCTGCGTATGAAGTACAAGCTAAATCTGGAAAATTAACATTTATTGATACTCCTGGACATGAAGCTTTCACTGCAATGAGAGCGAGAGGGGCAAAAACTACAGATCTTGTAATATTAGTTGTTGCAGGCAACGATAGCGTTAAGCCACAAACAATCGAGGCTATAAATCATGCTAAAGCAGCAAGTGTTCCAATTATTGTGGCACTTAATAAGATTGATCTAGAGGGTGTTGACCTTGAAAAAGTTAAAGGAGATTTAGCAAAAGAGGAAATTATTTCTGAGGACTGGGGAGGGAATGTTCAAATGGTTCCTGTATCAGCCACTACAAAAAAAGGTATCAGTGACTTGCTTGAAGTTGTTGAGCTAGAGGCAGAGGTATTGGAGTTAACTTCTCCTATAGAAGGACGTGGTGCTGGTGTGGTTCTTGAATCACAGTTAGATAAATCTAAAGGTGCTCTAGCTACATTATTAGTTCAAAAAGGAAGGTTGAATGTTGGTGATATTGTTGTTTCTGGTACGACAAAAGGGAAGATTAAAACATTAACAAATAGCTTGGGAGATTTAGTTAAAATAGCAGGACCATCAACCCCTGTTGAAGCATTAGGTCTTGAAGAGTGTGTCACAGCAGGTGAACAATTTTTTGTGGCAGAAAGTGAGAAACAAGCAAGAGCACTTATAGATCAAAGAATTGCATTTGAAAAAGAAATTTCCAATAAAGAAGTAATGACTTCAGATAATGCCTTTGATCTATTGAATCAAGAGAAGATTAATAAACTTAGATTAATTATTAAATCTGACGTAACTGGAACCAATGAGGCAATAATTAACTCCTTACTTAAACTTGGAAATGAAGAGGTTCAAATTGATATTGTCAATTCTGGTGTTGGGGGCATATCTGAATCAGATGTCAATCTTGCTCTAACAACTGAATCACAAATTTTAGGTTTTAATGTAAGATCAGATAACAAAGCTAGGGACTTAGCAGAATCAAAAGGCGTTCAGATTGACTACTACAGTGTTATCTATGATCTAATTGAGGATAGTAAAAGAAGATTGTCTGGATTACTTGAACCAATTTTTTCTGAAAAAATTCTTGGATTAGCTGAAGTAAAAGAAGTTTTTAAATCCCCAAAATTTGGTTTAGTTGCTGGGTGTATTGTAAACGATGGCTATGTCAAAAGAGAAAAACCTGTAAGAGTCCTTAGAGACAATGTAGTGATTCATGAAGGTGAATTGGATTCGTTAAGAAGGTTTAAAGATGATGTTCAAGAAGTTCAAAGTGGCACAGAATGTGGTATTGGAATTAAGAACTATTTAGATATTAAAACAGGTGATGTGATAGAAAATTTTGAGCAAAAAGAGGAGAAGAGATCACTTTAATGCAGAAAGATAGAATAGTGCGCATAAATGATAATTTAAAAAAAGAGATTTCAATTTTTATTCAAAATTCAAATCTAAGTGAACGTTGTGGCCTGCTAACAATAACTCATGTTGATGCCTCCAGAGACCTATCAAAAGCAAAAGTATTTTTTTCTTCAATAAATGCGCCCTTAAGTAATACAGACTTACAAGATTATCTTAATGAGAATTCTTGGTTAATAAGAAAAGAATTATCCCATTCATTGCCTTTCAAAAAAGTACCCGAATTGCGCTTTCTTTACGATGAGCATCTTGAGAATGTGAGGGAACTTAATTCTTTGATCAATGATATCTAATTATGTCATTCGTACTGTTGGATAAACCAAAAAACATTACATCATTTGATGCGTGTACTATTGCTAAAAGAGATTTGGGTTTTAAAAAAGCTGGACACTCTGGGACCCTTGATCCACTTGCTACCGGCCTCCTACCTGTTTTTTTTGACAAATCTACAAAGTTTATTCAATTTCTGATGAACAAAGATAAAACTTACGAGGCAGAATTTTTGTTTGGATGTTCTTCTGACACTTTAGATATTACCGGGAATTTAACAAAATATAGAGATGAAAAAGTACCTGACAAACATGAAATTCAAAATGCTTTAGAGGAAATAAAAAATCTAAAAGAACTATTAGTACCAAGTTTCTCAGCTAAGAAATTGGCTGGTACACCAATGTACAGGCTTGCAAGGAGGGGCATCAGCTTTGGACGGGTTAAACAATCCATTAAAATCTTCGAAATAAAACTACTCAATTTTTCTTACCCAAAATTTAAAGTCCTATTGAGATCAAGCAAAGGCACTTATGTGAGATCCGTTGGCGAAGAACTCTCGAATAGACTTAAGGTTAGTTTGGTATTAAATAATTTACGAAGAAAAAAAGTTGGTGGATTTGATTTAGATAAATCTATTGGTTTGGATGAGCTTAAAAACTTGGACAAGAAACAAAAAATGCAGTATGTTAAGCCAGTTGAAGAAATATTAAGTGATTTTCCAAAGGTAAAAATAGGTTCTACTGAGGTAAAAAAGTTTCAAAACGGTATGACAATTAATATTAAATTGTCAACAGATTTAGGATTACATAAAGTTTTTAAAAATAATACTTTCATAGGTTTGGGAGAAGTTATAGATAGACAAATTTTAAAGCCAAAAAAATTATATTTTGAAGGAGAAGTACAATGAGCTTACAGAAAGAAACAAAAGCAAAGATTGTTAAAAAATATGGTGAATCTGAGAATGATACTGGTTCTACTGCGGTCCAAGTAGCCTTGCTTACAAAAAGAATCGAGGAATTACAAAATCATTTCAAGGACAATAAAAAAGATAATCATTCACGAACAGGACTTCTTAAGATTGTTAGTGAAAGAAAGAAGCTTCTTAATTACTTGATGAAAAAAAACGAAAAACAATACCAGAAGATTGTTAAAGAATTAAAACTAAGAGATTAAATATGAAAAATTACATTAAAAAGGATATAAATTTTGGTGATAAGGTTATTACCATTGAAACAGGAAAAATTGCCAAACAGGCAACAGCGTCAGTAGTAGCTACAATGGGTAAAACAATGGTGTTATGTTCTGTTGTAACAAAAGGTGATGCAGAAAAGAAAGATTTTTTTCCATTAAGTGTTCATTACATGGAGAAAACTTACTCTGCAGGAAAAATCCCTGGTGGATATTTTAAGCGTGAGGGTAAGCCAACAGAAATTGAGACATTGACTTCAAGGCTTATAGATAGGCCCTTAAGACCTTTGTTTCCAGATTTTTTCAGAAATGAGGTTCAAGTAAATTGTATGCTTCTATCTTTAGACAAAGACAATCCTCCTGATATAGTGGCTTTAGTTGCTGCATCAGCAGCTATGTCAATTGCTGATGTGCCATTTAAGGGTCCAATGGGGGCAGCAAGAATAGGTTTTATTGAAGATGAATATGTATTGAACCCTTCGTTCGCAAGTTTACAAAACTCAGATCTTGATATGGTTGTAGCAGGATCAGAAAATGCAGTTTTAATGGTTGAGTCAGATGCAAATGAACTAAGTGAGGACTTGATGATTGGAGCAATACTTTTTGGTCATCAAGAGATGCAAAATGTAATTTCAGGTATTAAGGAATTTGCTAGAGAAGTTTTGCCTTCACCCTCAGAGCATGTAAATCCTTCAGAAGCTGAAGATGTAAAAGTTTATGCTGAGGTTGATGAGAAATACAGAAAGAATCTAGAAGATGCATTTACAACAACTGATAAAAAAGAAAGAGGTGAAAAAATTTCAACCATTAAAGAAACCTTACTTGCAAATACTGATGAGGAGCTTCATGCAATTTACCTAAAACAATTTAAGGAAGTTGAGAAAAGCGTTGTACGAGAGGATATCCTCTCAAACCAAAAAAGAATTGATGGAAGAGGTTTAACCGATGTTAGGGATATATCTATCGAAACAAATTTTCTACCCTCAGTGCATGGCTCTGCATTGTTTACCAGAGGAGAAACACAAGCAATTGTGACTACCACTCTAGGTTCCTCTAGAGATGTGCAAACTGTAGATGCGCTGGGTGGAGAAGTAAAAGATAATTTTATGTTGCATTATAACTTTCCGAGTTATAGTGTCGGAGAACTTGGATTTCCAATGGGTCCTAAAAGAAGGGAAATTGGACATGGAGCTCTTGCAAAAAGATCACTAAAATTTTCTGTTCCAAGTTTAGAAGAGTTTCCGTATGCCATTCGAGTTGTAAGTGAAATTACAGAATCAAATGGTTCAAGTTCTATGGCTTCAGTCTGTGGTGGCAGCCTTTCATTAATGGCTGCTGGAGTCCCATTAAAAGACAATGTTGCTGGAGTAGCAATGGGGCTAGTTAAAGATGGAGATAGATATGAAGTCCTTACGGACATTTTGGGTGATGAAGATCATTTAGGTGACATGGATTTTAAAGTAGCAGGAACAAAAAATGGAGTATCTGGTCTTCAGATGGACATAAAAATAGAGGGCATAAATGAAGAAATATTAGAAAAAGCTTTGGCTCAAGCAAAAGATGCTCGAATGCATATCATCAAGGTCATGGATGATGCTTTAGCAACACCCAACGAGTTGACAAGTCTTGCGCCATATTTTTGTAAATTCAAAGTCCACAAAGATAAAGTTAAAGTTGTTATTGGAAAAGGGGGGGCAACTATTAAAGGCTTGCAAGAAGAATTTGGTGTAACTATTGAGCTTCAAGACTCTGGAGAGGTAAATGTCTTTGGTGAGAATAAAGAGATTGCTGAACAGGCTAAAGAAAAAATTGAACTTCTTTGTGCAGAGCCTGAAGAAGGAAAAATTTATGATGGTGTCGTTGCAAAAGTCGTTGATTTTGGAGCCTTCATAACATTTATGCCAGGTAAAGACGGCCTTCTACATATTTCTCAGTTTAAGCAGGATTTTGAACACTTAACCGATATTGTTAAAGAGGGTGATAAAATGAAAGTTAGGTTAGCGGAGATTGGCAGACAAGGAAGACTGAAACTGGAGCAAGTAGATTAAAATAATTCAGCAAGCATGCATCTTGCTGAACCTCCTCCATACCTCTCGATAACTGGCAAATCTCTGTGAATAACGCCTTTATAATTCTTATTTATTTGCTGAATTTGAGAATCCGTGTAACTTTTATAGGCTCTCGTGGACATAACTAAAAATAAATCGCCACAATTATTTACTACTTCTAGGCAATTTCCACAAAAATCAAGCAGCTGTGGCGAAGATAATTCAATAACTTCATGATGTTCTTTAACACTCTCTGCAACTAGTTCGCGATATTTTTCTTTAATAACATCAAAACATATCCCCACAACGTTTGTGCCAATATACATAAGAACATCAGTATGATAGATAGGTCCACCATTATGGCTTTCTGTCTCAAATAAAATTAGTTCGAACTTATTATTTTTACACCATTCAACTATGAGGTCTTTATTTGTTCTTGGGGACTCAGTTGCAAAGACACGGTTGTTTACACGATCAAAAACCATACTGCTTGTTGATTCAAGATACCTACTATTTGACTCTTCAAAACTTAAATCTGCTGCTAACTTATAAAAATTTGTTAAACCTGAAACCATTTGATTTGTTTTCTCGAGTCTTCTGTTTTTGGCCATCATGGGAAAGATTTGAATAGACTTGTCATCAAAAGTTGTAAACCAATTAGGGAATACATGATCGGGACATTTTTCTTCACCCTTATATGTCAATACATTGACTCCATTTTCAATGAGTGCATCTCTTAAGCACCTAAATTCTTGTATGGCCGCTACTGTAATTTTTTCTTGATCCATATCAACGTCATCTTGTTGGTAATGATTTGATTGTAATGTTTCTTTATTGGTATAGAATGCTTTTGGTTCAATCATAAAAATGTGATTACTGGACTGTTTTTTCATAGAAGAGATACTTTATTAATATTAGAATTACAACATTGGTTAATGATATGCAAAAAATTGAAATTACAAAAGAGTCAATATTTGGAGCACAAAATTACGCACCATTGCCTGTTGTTTTAGAGAAAGGCAAAGGAGAGTTCCTATGGGATGAGGAAGGTGTTAAATACTTAGATATGATGTCAGCATATTCTGCAGTAAGTCATGGCCATTCTCATCCAGAATTGATAAGGATAATAAAAGAACAAGTTGAGAAACTTTCTGTTGTCTCGCGGGCATATTACACGAAGAACCTTGGTGACTTCTTGGAAACCATCACAAAAATTACAAAAATGGATAGGGCATTAGTAATGAATACAGGTGCGGAAGCTGTTGAAACTGCAATTAAAGCAGCAAGAAGATGGGGCTATTTTAATAAAGCTATACCAGAAAATAAGGCAGAGATAATAGTAGCAGATGGAAACTTTCATGGGCGAACCACAACAATTGTAGGATTTTCATCAGATCCTGATTATAAAAAAGGATTTGGACCATTCACACCAGGTTTTAAAATGGCAAATTATTGCACCAATCACTGCTCTTGTAGTTTAAAATGCGAGGACTCAATTGAGTCTTTTAAAAATTTAATAAATAAAAATACTTGTGCAATCTTGGTGGAGCCAATTCAAGGAGAGGGTGGAATAAATGTTCCAAGAAAGGGTTGGTTAAAACAGCTTTCTAAGCTTTGCAAAGAAAACAAGATACTTCTACTTGTAGATGAGATTCAGTCAGGGCTTGGCAGAACAGGTAAACTTTTTGCCTTCAATCATGAGAATATTAAACCAGATGGCGTAATAATAGGTAAGGCTCTTGGTGGTGGTATTTTGCCTATATCTGCGTTTCTCTCATCACATGAGGTAATGGATAATTTTAATCCTGGCTCTCATGGATCAACTTTTGGTGGGAACCCTTTGGCTGCTGCTGTTGGTAAGCGATCTTTGGAGCTGCTTTATGAAGATAATTTAATCGAGAATAGTAAAGTACTTGGTGCTTATTTAAAAAAAGAATTGATAAATATGGATCTTGATATTATTAAAGAAGTAAGAGGCGAAGGTTTATGGCTTGGTGTTGAGATTTTATCTGATAGGACAAGTGCAAAAAACCTTTGTAAAGAGTTAATGTTAAAACAAGTACTTACAAAAGAGACTCATGAAACTGTTATAAGATTTGCTCCACCATTAATGATAAGTAAAGAGAACATTGATTTAGGGCTTGAAAAGATCAATGAGGCATTTACAACTTATAGAGCGAAGAAAATAAGTGCAAAAAAAGCTTCATAATATTCTATTAATAATTGCTTCTGTTCTAATAACCTCGTGTGGTGGTGGTAATAGTGGTCAATCTGACGACCCAAATACCCCAGTACCCACACCTCAACCAGCTGAAGAAAGATACAACATTAGAGGACAAGTTACCTTAAATCAGGATATTGTAATTGATTCAGATTTACCAAATAAGGCATTCTCTTACTTTGATAACAATACGATATCAAGTGCCCAACCAGTATTTTTTCCAGGCAGGATAATTGGTTACTCTGGAAGATACGTTACAAATGATGGTGAGGTTATTGATGATCACATTGATGTATTTGTTATTAACTTAGAATCTTCTGGGTTAAATCTGACTTTATTTCAACAAGATGCCTCAGCAGATATAGATTTATTCATATATGAATCTTCAAACCTTGAAGACCCCATAACAAGTGGAACTAACCTTGCTCAATTTGAGCAGATCACATTTATAGGGGATGGAATTTATTATTTAGTAATTCAAGCAGACCCATCTATAGGTGGCTCCAAGTACTCTTTGGCGCTCACAGAGTCTCAAGAGGCAAATTATATTAGCTCATATCCAGAGAATAGTGGGGAATTTATTTTTAAAAAGAAGGACGGCGTCCTGCCTAATTTAGTTTCTAATTCTGAGCGAACAATAACAAAACTTTTTGATGTTGAAGCTTTTACTGAAAGGGTGCAAAAATCCACTCTTAGGTTAAAAGAATTTAAAGAGAGTTATGGTGTTGATTTCTTAAAGGATGATATATCAAACGAGTTTAAAATTTCTTCCAAAACAAAAAAAGAAATACAACAGCATAAAATCTTACAAAAACTTAAAGAGGAATTGTCTGATTTTTCTATTGAACTAAATCATATCTATAGAAAAGATGCCACACCATTTACACCAGACCCATTTTATAACGAATATCAGTGGAACCTAAGGCAAATCAAAACTAAAGAGGCTTTAGATCTTATTGGGCAAGAAACAAAAGATATTGTTGTAGCAGTATTAGACTCTGGAGCACCCTCACAAGATTCATTGGCATGGCAAAATTCAAGCTTTGTGGAAGGTGGGTATGACTTTGTTGCAGACGAAGATGCTTCCTTTGATGGAGATGGCATTGATGATGATCCAACAGATCCAGATTTTCAACCTATTCAAGATAATGGGGATGTAATAGGCAGTCATGGTGCACACGTTGCAACTACAATTTCAGCAAAAAATGATGGAAATGAAATAAACGGACTAGCAGTTAAAACTCTTCCACTAAGAGTATGTGGCTCCGATAGAAGTGAATCAGGTGGAGGTTGCTCTAGCTATGATCAGTTGCAAGCCTTTTATTATATTCAGGGCAAGGAAAATGATTCAGGTGAACTATATGACTCTACTCAATACGGCAGAGTAGAAATCATTAATATGAGTCTTGGTGGCGGTGGGAATAATGCGATAATTTGCGAAGAAATTGAAAATTTGAAGAACAGTGGAATTTTTGTTGTTGCCTCAGCAGGCAATGAAGGAAACTCCGCAATTAGATTTCCAGCGTCATGTAAGTACTCAATATCAGTATCATCTACAAAATTTGATGAAAGAAAATCTTCCTTCTCCTCTTACAACAACTTCGTCAATTTAGCGGCCCCTGGAGGCCAACTATCGGAGGATCTAGATAATAATGGTAGAGGTGACGGTATTATGGCCTATACGTTTAGGAATTCTAGCCAAGGAGGAAATGATTACAAGGGATTGCAGCAGTATCAAGGAACATCTATGGCTGCTCCTCATGTATCTGGCTATTTAGCCCTTATAAAAACTATTGATCCAGATATTACTTTTGAAGAACTAGATCTCCTTATTAAATCAAGGAACCTTACAAAAGATGTTGGTTATCCTGGAAAAGATGAATTTTACGGCTATGGTTTAATTGATATGGCAGTAGGCATAGAAAATTTGATTAATGGCATTCCTCCTGAACAACTGACATTTTCAGAAATTAGCCCCGAAAAACTTTTTCTTGGCTATGCGTTGAACGAAAAAGTCTTTTCACTATCAGGAAATGCTGAAGTTGAATCCTGGAATTTAGAGGATCCAACAAATTCACTTAGTCTTGAGCAAACATCATCCGTTGACATTAATGGTTACGGTGAATGGAAAGTAAAACTTGATCGAACAAATCTTGCTGATGGCAATTACATGGGCTTGGCTATAATTGCATTTAAGAATGACCGACCCTCCGTTTCTCTGCCAGTATTTTTTTCGAGTGGTGATGAAAGAGTAAAAGCAACAGTTGATCAGCTATGGATCTGTGCTCGAAACGACGAGAACGACATAATCCCATGTGATGTCATGCAGATGGTCGAAGGTATAGCAAATTTTAGGATTAGAGAGGTTCCAAATGATACTTATATAAGTGTTTTTGCATGCACTACTCTGACCAATACACTGCAATTAAATGCACTCGGTCTTTGTGGTGAAGCTGACTTACGAGGAAGTTACTCCGGTAATAATTTCACAGTCAATGGTTCTGATGTAAATGACATTGATTTGACAATTTCTGTTAATATTCCACAACAATGATAAAAAGAATTGTGAAGTATGGTGGCACCAATGGTGTGGCTTTTGTTTTTGATACATCCCTTTTGTACATTCTAGATTTAATAACTGGTATTAACAGAGTCTACTTGGCTTTCTTTTGCTATATTTGTGGAAGTCTTGTGAGCTTTGTCCTTGCGAAAAGATTTGTCTTTCCTAAAGGTTGGCTTCAAGAAAAACCTGCAATCGAGTTCTCTGCTTACATCTTTGGAGGGATTATAGGAGCAGTTATGACAGCAATAATTTTCGCAGTATTGATTGAAGCTGGCATAAACAACATCCTTACACAAAAAATCATTGCTGGGTTTTTCAGTTTTTTTACTGTTTTTCTTTATAGAAACTTCTTTGTATTTAAAAAATGAAAAATATAGTTGATTTACTCTTAGATAAATTTGGTCAAGATAGAGTTAAAACGACACCAGATTTCTTAGAAAAATATGGTAGGGATTGGTACGAAGGCTTTGACCCAAATCCCTCAGCAATATTTTTTCCTACGAATGAATTAGATATTGCTGAGATAATGCATTTGGCAGCATCTGATAACTTTAAACTTGTGGCATCTGGTGGCAGAACTGGACTTAATGGTGGGGCAACAGCAACTGAGAAAGAGGTAATAATAAGTTCTGAAAAATTAAACAAAATTAAGTGGTTGCCAGAAACACGCCAAATTTTATGTCAGGCGGGAGTTACAACTGATGTTGCAAAGAAACTTGCTGAAGAACATGGCCGTCACTTGCCAATTGAGTTTTCTTCAACCTCAGCATCAACAATAGGAGGAAATGTTGCTACAAATGCTGCTGGGGCAAAATTTATTAAATATGGTGCAACTAAACAACATGTAAAAGGTTTGAAAGTTGTGCTGCCTAATTCAGAGATAATTGAATTAACCAAAAATGTTGAAAAAGATGCATCAGGCCCAAATCTGATGGAATTATTTTTTGGATCTGAAGGCACCATGGGCTTCATAACAGAAATACTTTTAGATACTTACCCATTGCCTAAATTCAAAGAGTCAGTTTTATTTTCTACCAATAATTTGGATGTCTTCGACGAAACCTTTATTAAGAACAGTGAGATTATTTCCGCATTAGAGCTTCTTGATAATAAATGTATGAATTTATTGGCTAAAGATTCAAAGCATAACTTTAATGTATTGCTAGAATTAGTTGCTGACAATGAAAATGATATTGCTTCTCTCCTAGCAAAAGCAGCAAAAATACAGGTTGATGTAAATTTATTAAATACTCGGCAGGCACAAGAATTTTGGCATGATCGTGAAAAGGTACCAGTTTTATTATCAGAAAAGAAGGCTTATAAGTTAGATATTTGTGTTCCAGTTTCAAGTCTTGTAAGTTTTATGAACGAACTGCAAGAAATTGAAACCAATAAAGATATTTTTTGTTTTGGGCATTTAGGTGATGGCAATATCCATGTAAACCTCGTAGATTCAAGCAACAAAATGCCAGTTATTGATGAAATTTATGAACTGACAAAAAAATTCAATGGGTCTCCCAGTGCAGAGCATGGTATTGGAATAAGAAAAAAACATGTTTGGCACGATTTTTCTGGTTATAAAGATAAGTATAAACTGCTTAAAAGCCTGAAAAAATCAATGGATCCAGAAAATATATTAGGCTCAAAAGTTTTCTTTGATTAACTTCTCAGCTTTATATCTGCATGTTATATGATCTTGGAGCGATCAAGATGAATATAAGTAATATTTATATCTCCCCATTGACCTATTTTTCAGTGATTTTTCTTAACTTAAATTAATTTGTCAAAAGTACTGATTTGGTTAATATATGACTGAACTATGTCATGGGGGAATTATGGATAGTGTAATGAAAACAGTTAAAGACTTTATCACAGGTCTGACTGGTGTTCTAGCAAGTGTCATCGGTCTTGGTATCGTTGCCGCAATCGTATTTGGTGGAGATGTATATTTCTTTGGAAATGTTATTGAAACTATTATGGGTTACGTTGTTATGTTAGGCGAAAACGGATTAGCTGGTCTAATTGTTTTGCTTATCGTACTGGGTGTTTTAAACATCAAGTAAACTATCTGCATGGGGGGTAACCCCCATGCTTTTTTATGAAATTTTTCGATTTTAAATTCGATAAAATCAAGGACTTTTTAAATAGGTTCACAGAAATCCTTCTTCTTGTTGTAGCAGTATCACTATTATTAGGAATTCTTTTTGGACCAGAAACAGCCTTTGTTGGAAGCGTATATCAAAACTTTGCTGCAATTCTTAATACTCTAGGTGAAGAGGGCATTATTGCTCTGGTTTCACTAATTATAATTTTTGCTTTTTTAAAAAGAAAATAATCAATTTTTTATTGGTGGCTATGCTTGGACTTGAACCAAGGACCTCAGCATTATGA
>CENP01087293.1_pt1 | contig 14865 bp, 10 predicted proteins | sample 361281 | NCBI WGS metagenome assembly CENP01 (sample SAMEA2591122, study PRJEB7988) | marine metagenome | biome: marine biome (ENVO:00000447); feature: deep chlorophyll maximum layer (ENVO:xxxxxxxx); material: saline water (ENVO:00002010), including plankton (ENVO:xxxxxxxx) | depth 70 m
TATCACGTGAGCCACTTTTTGGGCAATTTCTACATCGTATGCTGACATGTATCCGCCCAAGTAAAATTCATTGATTGCAGAATAAAGTGCTCCAAGACCTCCTCTACCCAAAACCTCTACGTCATTTCTTTCGGAGGGTGGCACATAATCTTTCGCCAATTCAAGGACTTTATCTTTGGCTTCACCAATATTTCTTTTGACATTATGGGAGATGAAATCTCTACCCTCCTTGAGGTAATGCAAATCAAAAGCTTCAGCAGCTGAAGTAGATACTGCAGCGGTTGCAATACTTTTAAAATGATCTATAAGCATTGGAATTTTTACATCCCCTTCATAAAAACCGTCAGAAGCTCGAAGCGCTAATTCTTTGGTTCCCCCGCCTCCTGGAAGTAGACCGACGCCAACTTCTACTAAACCTACATAAGTTTCGGCAGCATAAATACCAGCGTCACAATGCATGGCGATTTCACAACCACCACCAAAAACATAGCCCTGGGCAGCAGCAACTACTGGAATTTTTGAGGTTCTCATCCTCATGTTAACCCTCTGAAAGTCATCAACTATTTTTTCAAGTGGATCAAATTGTTTTTGCATTGCCAACATACCTATATTAACCAAGTTGGCACCCACACTAAATTGTTTAGCATTGTTACCGATGACAATTCCATTCCAGTTTTCGTTTTCCGCTAACTCAATTGCCTCAGCAGTCGCTCTTCCAATCCCTTCACCTATGGCGTTACTTTTACTTTGAAATTCCAAACACATTACCCCATCACCAATGTCGTGGACTGTACACTCAGTATTTTTTATCACAGGTGAATTTTCTCTAAAAGTGTCTAGTATGATAAAAGCATCTGATCCAGGTATGATTTTATAAGTATGGGTAATTTGATCATAATATTTCTTTTTACCGTTTTGATATTTATAAAAACAATTGGCGCCAGAAGCTTTCATCTCATTGATCCATTCTGGAAGATCCTCACCAGCTTCATTGATCAAAGCAATTCCTTTTTCAAAGCCTATCAAGTCCCAATATTCAAAAGGACCATAATCCCAAACATAGCCGGCGCTCATGGCGTCATCAACCTGATAACAGGTGTCAGAAATTTCTGGTACTCGCTGTGCTGAATAAGCCAAAATAGCAGCAAAGTATTCTTTTAAAAATTGGCTTTCTTTTTCTTTTTTAGAGATTAAAAACTGTAACCGCTTATCGATTTTCTCAATGGCTTTAGCCTCTTTAATCAAACCCATTTTGGGTCTAACGCTTGGACGATATGTTAGGGTTTTTAAATCTAATGCATTGATAATCGTTCTTCCGTTTTCATCTTTTTGATTGGTTTTTTCGTAAAACCCTTTGGCTGTTTTATCTCCCAAGAAATTGTTTTCTAACAGAAAGGTGAAAAATTTCGGACTAGGCAGGTCAACTAGTTTTTCAAAAAAATTATCGCCTTTAACATTTTGAACGACAAAGTTGGTCACTTTATCTCCGGTATCAATTCCCACCAAATCCTGAAGACGGTAAGTGCCTGTCCTAGGTCTTCCAAGGATCGGACCAGTTAACAGATCTACTTCCTCAATGGTAAAGTCATATTTTTCAGTTAGTTCAAATACTTTGACCCCTGACATTACACCAATTCGGTTGGCAATAAATGCAGGTGTATCCTTACAGAGAACTGTTTGTTTTCCTATATTAATTTCTCCATAATGCATGAAAAAATCTACCAATTCTGGAAGGGTGTGAGAAGTTGGAATTATTTCTAAAAGTCTGAGATACCTAGGGGGATTAAAAAAGTGAGTGCCACAGAAGTGTTTTTTGAAATCATCAGAGCGCCCCTCCGCCAATAATGAAATTGGGATGCTTGAGGTGTTTGAACTGACGATACTTCCAGGCGATCGATATTTTTCTACTCTTTCAAAAATTTGGTGCTTGATATCTAATCTTTCTACGACGACTTCAATAATCCAATCTGCGTCTTTTATTTTAGGGAAATCATCCTCAAAATTTCCTACGGTAATACGGTTGGCGAATTTTTTGTTATAAAGTGGGGCAGGCTTTGATTTTATAGCTTTGTTTAGGGCATTCTGAGCAACTCCATTTCTTTTGGCTTCAGTATTTTTTTCCACTTCTGAGAGCTTAGGTTGTAAAATATCGAGCATCAATACTTCTAAACCCACATTTGCAAGTTGGCAGGCAATTCCTGATCCCATTACTCCGGATCCGAGGACAACAACTTTTTTAATTCTGAATTGCATTGTTTCGTTTTTAACAAAGCTATTAAAAAACTTTTAGGTTACATTTTTTTATACATTTGTTACATCAAATCAATTAAGATGAGTCACCAACAAGTTTTTGAACAGTTTAAGAAAAGAGCGGAAAATGCAACTCCACTTGGGGGAACACTTAAATTTTTAGTCGATGAAAATCCCATTTTAATAGATGGTTCAGGTGATGAAAATACTGTTTCTATGTCCGATGCTGAAGCTGACTGTACCATTAGTGTTTCGACTGAAGTTCTCGAAAAATTAAGGGATGGTGAACTCAATCCTATGATGGCAGTTATGGGTGGACAAATCAAAATTTCTGGTGACATGGGACTTGCCATGAAAGTCCAGTCCTTGATTGGGTAAACAAACTGATATTTTTACTTCATTTTATTAATTTTTTTCAGATTTAAATTTATATTTATGGACTAAATTTATTTTTTTGGAGCTAAAAAATAATAAACTATCGAATCTGTTAATTGAAGTCAAAATTAATTACGCTATATCTCTTATAGATTCCCTTCTGATTTCCAAAAGTTCCGCTAATTCTAAAAAAGACTTAGATAAAATTTGGAAGGTTAGTGGATTTAAAACTGAATCAACATTTAAAAACCACTTCAAAAAATCAAAGGGAATATCTTTCCAAAAGTATTGTGAGCAGTTATGATAGCATATGTTGATTATCCAAAATAAATCCTCTTAAGGATATTATTTCAATTTGATAATGTTTTATTTACCCTTGTTCTCGCATACTAGGGTTAATTTTCGTTAAAATTTTTTTTGAATAAGCTGAGGAAAGTTGATTTAGTTGTTATTTCCGATATTCATCTCGGCACCTACGGTTGTCAATCAAAAGAACTTTTAAAATATCTGAAGTCTATTGACCCTGATAAGATAGTTCTTAATGGAGATATAATTGATATCTGGCAATTCAATAAAAGGTATTGGCCAAAATCTCATATGAAGGTTGTTAAGCACTTTATGAATTTAATTAGTTCTGGTAAAGAGATACATTATCTGGCGGGTAACCACGATGAAATGTTGCGGAAATTTATCGGTTTTCAGGTAAATAATTTTAAAATAGCCAATAAGCTGGTTTTGGATTTAGATGGAAAAAAATCATGGTTTTTTCATGGAGATGTCTTTGATATCACGATGCAGTATTCCAAGTGGCTTACACGTTTAGGTGGTGTTGGCTATGATTTTCTTATTCTTCTGAATAGTGCAATCAATTTCGCCCTAGAAAAGATGGGTAGAGAACGACTTTCGCTTTCTAAAACTGTAAAAAATAAAGTAAAAGAAGCGGTAAAGTTCATCAATAAGTTTGAGGAGACGGCGGTTTCAATTGCGGCGAGAAACAATTATCAACACGTAGTTTGTGGACATATTCATCATCCTAACATCGAAAAGTATAATATAGATGGTAAGGAGTTGTACTATCTCAATTCGGGAGACTGGGTCGAAAGTTTGACTGCACTAGAGTACAACAATAAAAAATGGAGCATCTATGAACATATTGTCAAGAGAGATAAGAACAAAGAGCTCGATGAGGAGTCGATCAAGTCTAACTCGGAGTTGTTTGAGGAAATGGTAAAGGACTTTAAAATTTTAGAGCAATAGATGAAGGTTTTATACGCAGTACAATCTACCGGAAATGGGCATTTGAGCAGAGCACAACATCTGATTCCATATTTTGCCAAAAGAGTAAACCTGGATATCGTTTTAAGTGGTCCAAAGAATGATTTTGATTTAGAATATCCTGTTCTTGATCAATACCGAGGTTTTACATTTAGTTATAATAAATCAGGTGGTGTTCAATGGTTGAAAACTCTTTTGAAAAACAATATTTTTAGTTTTATTAGAGAGGTGATCAATGCCCCAGTTAAGAATTATGATTTAGTCATCAATGATTTTGATCCAGTGACGGCATGGGCATGTTTATTATACAACAAAAAATGTTTTGCGCTAAGCAATCAATTTTCATTGACCTCACCTAAGGTGCCAAAACCTGGAAAAATAACAAAACAAGCCATAAAGTTTTTGAAATTCTTAGTGCCGATTAAAAATGGTTACGGCTTTCATTTTGTGGAATATGACAAAAATATTTTTCATCCTATAATTCGTGATAAAGTAAAACATATTATCCCTCGAAAGGGCAAATCATTCGTGGTTTACTTAAGTGCTTACTCGGTAAAAAAGATAGCTAAAGTTCTAAAAAACTTTCCTGACAAAAAATTTCATGTATTCTCCAAAGAGGTTGATAAGAAGCAAAAAAAAGGCAATATTACTTTACACCCGATAGACGAAATTAATTTCCTCAAAAAAATGGGGGCTTGTGCAGGGGTCATTACTGCAGCTGGTTTTACTACTCCAGCCGAGGCTATTTACTTGAAGAAACCGATTATGGTTATTCCCATGAAAGCTCAAATTGAGCAGAAATGTAATGCACATGTTTTAAAAAAAATGGGAGTGACTGTGATTGATGAATTCTCTGAAAAAAAGATTGCGAAAATCAAAAAATGGATTAATAAGCCTGCTTTGGTAAATCTAAAGTTCAATGATCAAAGTCAATCTATCGTGGATAGAATTTTAATGGATTATATCAAAAGTAACTTTTTGATTAATCAACTTTAAACATAGGATTAGTTAATCAAGCTAACTTTTTATCACTTCATCTAGATTTATACCAATCCAATTTTCACGGAATCATATAAATGCAATATATTTATATGTTACTTTAAGTTTTCTATTGAAATCATAAAAATATCCAATCAAAAAATAAACATTTGATTGGCTTTAAAACTAACCTATGAAAATTTTAGTTTGTATAAGTCACGTACCTGATACTACTTCAAAAATTAATTTTACTGATGAAGACAGCTCATTTGACACAAATGGGGTGCAGTTTATAATTAATCCCAACGATGAATTTGGACTTACCAGAGCTATATGGATGCAACAACAGCAAGGTGCTGAGGTAACAGTAGTTACTGTTGGTGATAATTCATGCGAGTCCACTTTGAGGAAATGTCTTGCTATCGGCGCCAATAAGGCCCTGCGAATCGACCTAAAACCATCAGACGGATTTGAGGTGGCGCAAGAGTTGGCAAATATTTGCAAAAAAGAAAATTATGATATTATCATTGCAGGGAGAGAGTCCATTGACTACAACGGGGCAATGGTTCCAGGAATGTTAGCCGCACTCTTAGATTATAATTTTATCACCAATTGTATCGAATTAACAGTTGATGGTGATGATGCAAAAGCATCAAGGGAGATCGATGGCGGAATTGAAACCGTTTCTTGCAAGTTACCGATTGTTATCGGTGCTCAAAAAGGCTTGGTTGAAGAAAAGGATTTAATCATCCCTAACATGCGCGGAATTATGCAAGCGAGACAAAAACCTCTTGAGGTTGTCCAAGCCATTAAAGGAACAATAAGATCATCCATTATAAAGTTTGAGAAACCAAGTCCAAAAGGAGCTGTAAAATTGGTCTCAGCAGATGACATCGATCAGTTGATCGACTTATTACACAACGAAGCAAAAGTAATTTAATTTAATACCATATGGCGATTGTAATTTATGCCGAATCTGAAAACGGTAAAATAAAAAAAATAGCATTTGAGCTTGCCTCCTATGGGCGAGCGTTAGCTGACAAGATGGGTATTCCGTTGATAGCTGTTACTTTTAATCAAGAAGAAAACGATTTACTTGGATCTCACGGGGTTGAAAAAGTGATCAAAATCAGCGATGAATCTCTAAATGATTTTAATGCAAAACAATATGCAAAAAACATCGCTACCGTTGCAAAAGACAACCAAGCCAAGATGGTCGTTTTAAGCGCCAGTGCAAATGCAAAATATTTGGCTCCAATATTAGCAGTAGGCTTATCAGCTGGGTATGCTTCAAATGTAGTCGCTCTGCCGGAGAGCTTTCATCCACTTAGGGTAAAGCGTTCATGCTTTACAAACAAAGCATTTAATATTTCCAATCTCGACAATGAGGTAAATATTATTGGACTGTCAAGTAATTCCTATGGTATTAAGGAAGATCCTAAATCATTAGAAGTTATTGAAAAAGATTCGGTTCCAGTAAATTCAACGCTCAAAGTAGAAAAAGTTGAAAAGGTAACTGGCAAGGTGACCATTGCTGAAGCAGATATCGTCGTTTCTGGTGGAAGAGGATTGAAAGGCCCAGAAAACTGGCACCTAATTGAAGATTTGGCAGATACGCTCGGAGCGGCAACAGCTTGTTCAAAGCCTGTTTCAGATATGGGCTGGAGACCTCATGGAGAGCACGTCGGACAAACAGGTAAACCTGTTGCCTCCAACTTATATATTGCCGTTGGTGTTTCAGGGGCTATTCAACATTTAGCAGGAATTAATTTTTCTAAAGTAAAAGTGGTGATCAATAATGATCCTGAGGCTCCTTTCTTCAAGGCCGCAGATTACGGTATCGTTGGTGATGCTTTTGAAGTAGTACCCAATTTAATTAATAAGCTTAAAGCCTTTAAAGAGCAATAGTTTTATCTTTTTCCCAAAGCTAAAAGCCTGTATTTGACAGCTTTGAATAAAGTCAAAATTGCCACAGTTTTAATAAAATTCTGGAGTTTAAGTCGAAAGTTTCTTCCATTCATGATAAATGTTATCTTAGCAATCAAACTCAACAAATATTTTACCGAGCTATGAAAAAAGTGATTTTTACATTAATATTACTTTATACTTCACACCTTATTGGTCAGGAGATAATAACGCTTCCATATGACAACACTGGTTTAGATTACCAAGGATCAGAAATAAAAATCAAGGGTTATTTCTCTGATAAAAAAAATTTTCAAAATATTTCGATTCCTACCATTCAAGTATTTTTACCTGAAAATAATAAAAAAGTAAAAACTGCAATGATCGTTTGCCCCGGTGGCGGAATGCGTGTAAATGCAATTCATCACGAAGGATTTGATGTAGCAAAAGCTTTAAATGAAAGAGGTATTGCGGCTTTCGTTTTGAAATATCGTTTGGTTCCCGCCCATTTAATTGGGAAAAATGAAGGGTTGGACTATCCTTATTCAAAGGAAAAAAAACAACTTACCTATGGACACTTAGACGCACTAAACGCTATAGAACATGTAAGAAAAAATGCTTCTAAATATGGGATTGATCCTAATAAAATTGGAATAATGGGATTCTCAGCCGGTGGTGCTGTCACTATGGAGGCAACCTATAAATCAACTGAAAAAAACAGACCTAATTTTGTCGCGCCCATCTATCCTTGGATGAAAATTGTAGAAAATCAGGAACCACCAACTTACGGGCCACCCATTTTTATTGTTTGTACAACTGAAGATGCCTTAAAGCTCGCTGTACCCAGTACTAAAATTTATGTTGATTGGGCAGAAAAGAACTATATAAGTGAGATGCACCTTTACCATCATGGAAAACATGGTTTCGGAATGAGAAAAACCAACTATCCTGTTGATAATTGGTTTAACAATATGGTAGACTGGATTGAGGCTATAGGAATGTTAAACTAATTACTTTTTGCTTTTACCAGAACCTACACCACCACCGATTGCAGTTAAATCGTATTGGACTTTAAATACTACATACCTTGGCTGTATAATATAAGAGTTGGTAGTCACCGAAAATTGATTAAAACTATCTCTGTTAATTTCGGTATCGTTCAAAATGTTGGTAGCTGATACACCGAACTCCCATTTTGAACCTTTTTTTGAATATGATAGTTCAGCTTCTAGAAATCGGTACTCATTCAGGGTCTGAACTTCATTACGGTAATAATTGTAAGTGTACTCTGCTTCAAAAATAAAACCATCTAGGAAGTAAGCATCAAATCTCGCAAAGGGCGAGTTAGTGAAAAATCTACTTTTTACATCCCCATTAGTGTAGTCTCTTACATTATAGGTATAACCAACTTCCAGGTTGGGCTTAGTTCTAAAGTTGGTAGCAATATTAACTCGGTATCGTTGAGTAAAGTTTATTGATTCAGTCGGGTTGTTATTGATAACATTATTAAAGTCGCTGTAGTTGAAATTAACATTCAAACCTCCTTTAAAGTTTTTAAATCTTTTATCAATCCTTCCTGAGGCTGTATATGAGTCTCTTGGGAAATTTGAATTGGTTGCTGATCTAACGCTATTAATTCCTTGAACAGCGGTAGTGCTCTGAATCGCATCGTCTCTTCGGGAATAACTTAAATTTGCAAAAATATTGGTAAAGTTGAATATGTTGATACTTTGGTAATTTAAATTGACTGCATTAAATAGGGCCGCTTCCAAGTTTGGATTTCCTTGAAAAAAGGAGTTGTAGTTTCTAAAAATAAAGCCCTCAGCCAAATTATTAATATCCGTAAACTGTCTAGTAGAGCGATAAATAAGCCTAATTGTTTCGGATTCTTTAAGTTTCATCAACACCCTAAAATCTGGTCGGAAAAAAGAGTAAGCATCGCTAACAACACCGCTTGATTGAGCAGTATTAGTTTTGTAGGCATGGAGCGTGACCCCAGGATCAAAGGTGAAAATCCCTGTTATAAAACGATAGTGCAAAGCTGCATATGCATCCTGAAAGTGAAAATTCACACGGTTTACTAGGTTATTTTCGCTAAAATTTTGAGTGGTATTATCGTCTAAAATTTGGAAAATTGACGAATCAAAATCTTGCTTTACATCTGTCAGTCCTAGTGTAAGGTTAAAGTTTGACTTGGGAGAAATAATAAAATAATAATCAAGTTTTCCTTCGACCTTATCAGTTTGAACATTACGTTCTTGATTAATGTTAAAATTTTCTTGATCTTGGTTTAAACTCAACACCCTACCAAAAGGTTGAAACTGCTTTATCGCCCTGTAGAATGGGTCATCCTTCTGCGCTAAATGTTGTAATTCAAGTGAAAAAATATGATTTTCTCGGTGGGTGTAGTAAAGCCTTAATTCTTGATTTAATGAAAAAGGGGTTTGTTGTCTGAGTTGTCCAATTTGTTCTGGAACTCTAATCCCATTTCTGCTTGATATTGTTGTCAGGTCAGAAACCTCATCTTGACTGGAGGTTTTATACAAGACGTTATATTCTGTCTGAAGCATTTCATTTGGATTGTACTCTGCTGAAAACTTAAACAGTTCTTGTTCGGTTTCTTGGACAGAAACTTCTGAAGTTTCCTCAACTTCGTTAGAGACATTATAAGTCCTTGTGTTTTTTTCTTCCAAATGATTTTCGGCTCTAGAGTAAATCGCAAATCCACTAAATTGAAGTGCCTCGGTTGGGGAATAACTAAAATTATAGGCGCCAAATTGAGATTCAATGGATTTTGCTCTGTTGTTCTGTAAATCAGTAATCCCAGCATCGTCCGAGCTAATGGAAATCGAAGTACCTGTCCTCGAATTGAGATTATTAAATCCGCCGCTAAAACGATAAAAATCTCTTCTTGTGAGCGGAGGATCACCGATATTATTAGAGTTTAGCAATAGATTCATACTCAAATCTTTGGAATAATAAAAGACTTTTGGAGCGGCGATAAATCGATCATCATTTCCAACACCACCACCAATTTCACCAAACCAAAACTTATCCTTTCCACTTTTTAAGCTGATGTTAATGGCGACATTATCTTCGTTATTGGAAACACTCCTCAACTGATTTACCTCAGAAAAATTCCTTAAAACCTCGACTTTCCCGACAGCATTTGCAGGCAAGTTTTGCGTAGCTAGTTTAGAATCTCCGTCAAAGAAATCTTTTCCTTCAACAGTTATTTTTGTCACTTCTTTACCCTCGACCTCAATCCTTCCCTCATCATTCACTTCAATACCAGGAAGGTTTTTAAGTACATCTTCAAGTTTTCTTTCAGAGCCTGTGTTAAAAGAATCAGCATTGTAGACAATAGTGTCTCCTTTTATGGTTACGGGCATCTCATAAACCAATTCGACCTCATCTAGTGCCTCGGCTTGTTCCTCCAACACAATATTTCTCTCAATATTATCTTTTTCATTGAAAATAAAAGTAACCTCTTTAAATCCAATAAAAGAGATCTTTATTTCATAATCTGTCTCACTCTTGAGGATTAGTCTGAAATAGCCATCCTCGTTTGAAATTCCAAAACCATCCAAAACTTGAGTTTCTTTCTCGACTGCAACAATGTTAGCACCCATGATTTTATTTCCTGAAACATCAGAAACAAAACCCCCAAAATCAATGTTTTGTGCCAATAATTGATTGGTAAACATTAAGATTAACCCTAATAAAAATATTCTTTTCAATTGAAACTTTTTTTAATTAACTCTTCTTGAACCACCACTTTCTCTTCTTTTTCGAAACATTTCACGCATTTCATTTGTCTTTTTTGCGCTAATTTCCAAATACTCTTCCGTGTCAACCTCAGTTCCTTTTTTTGGCATTTTAATTTTTAATTTATCCTTTGGATTCATTACAATTTTAGTACAAAGCATTGTTGTTCTTTCATCACTGACCTCTAAAATAAGACCTGGTAAACCACTGTGTTTTGCAGGTCCTGTAGCAACTGGGATTTGAGGGGTAAACCAAGCCTCAATATTAACTTTTTTCATTTTAGGTTGATCATCACTGTTTTCTCTTTGTCTTCCAAATTGAAAAACCTGCTGTGGAACCTCTTTTGACAATGTCGCTTTATAGCATGTGTAAGCACCTATTTTTTTTGACTCCCCTGTCATAACCCATTTACTCACCGACAAGGTGTCTTTAATCAAGAAAAATTTTCCAAAGAGATCTACTTTATTAATAAATGTATTAGAAGCATAATCCCTGTACAAAATTCCTTGGATAGGATTCATCATTGCCGTGAAGTTAAACCTCGTTGATCCTCCAACTCCGGAAATATCAAGTCGCTGTTCTTCATAGAATAAGGAAGCAGTATTATTGAAATCCAACTGGTAGGTCTTCTCCATACTACTCTTAATTCTATCAATAACATATTGTCTCCGCTCAATTGGGATATTTTTTGTAAAATCTGTATTGACTTTTGTTTTTGACATATAATATGCAGTACCCTGAAAATCCTGTGCTTTTATATTATTAGTAAATAAAAAGAGCAAAAAACAGGAAAGGCGAATTATAATTTTCATAGCTGATTTATTGATATTTTTTAGACAAACGAATTTGAATTTAGTTTAATTAAAGAATAAATTGTTTTAAAAATTTTGAGTCAAAAATAATTAAACAAAAGATCAAATCGATTTTTGTAAAACGATCATTTCAATAAGCTTCAAAACTGCAGCTATTCATAAAAATTGATAGGAATTTTATAAATTGGCTAAATGCAAAAAAACAGCTCGCTACTAAATTTAATCCAACTTAACTTTGCCGTACTCTTAATAAGCACCTCCGGAACTCTAGGGAGGTATATAGAACTCCCTGTTCCTTTAATCATTGTGCTGAGAGCTTCCCTTGGGGCGGTATTTCTAATTCTTTTTTGTAAGTGGAAAAAACTCAGCTTTAAAATCCATAAAAAAGACCGTTGGACAATTTTTATAAGTAGTATCCTGATGGGAACTCATTGGATCACTTATTTTACTGCACTTAAGTTATCCAATGTTGCTATTGGAATGTTGTCCGTATTTACTTATCCAGTCTTAACCGCTTTTTTGGAGCCGCTGATACTAAAGAATAAATTCAAAAACTCCAATCTAATTTTGGGGTTAATGGTACTGATAGGTATATATTTCTTGGTGCCAGAGTTTAGCTTGGAAAACGATCATTTAAAAGCTATTGGTTTTGGTGTTTTTTCCGCATTTTGCTATGCTATTCGAAATATATATATGAAACAAAAATCTTCAGAATACGAGGGTTCTATTCTCATGGTCTATCAACTGGTCATTGTGTCAATTCTGTTAATCCCAGTATTTTTTATGTATGATATGACTGGGCTTCAAGCATCCCTTCCAGCGGTGTTGATTCTAGCTTTTTTAACCACGGCTACTGGGCATACTTTATTTATTTACAGTTTTAGAAATTTCACTATTAGTACTGCGAGTATAATCAGTAGTGTTCAACCTGTATACGGTATTATAATAGGAATGATTATATTGGGAGAATATCCAGAAATGACCACCCTCATTGGGGGAGCTTTGATCTTGGGAACGGTTCTGATTGAAAGTATTCGAACCTACAAAAATTAAATTTAAGAAAATGAGAGCAATATTTTTAATTTCTTGTTTGGTGTTATTTTGGGGCTGTGAAAAGTCCACAATAAAACCTAATTTTTTATTTATACTTGTTGATGATTTGGGGTATTATGACCTCAGTGTAATGGGAAGTACTTTTTATGAAACTCCCAATATTGACCGAATTGCAAATGAAGGAACGCTATTTACTCAAGGTTATGCCAATGCCTCTGTGTGCAGTCCATCCAGGGCAAGTTTATTGACAGGTTTTTATCCCACTGTTCACGGGATTACAGATTGGATTGGTGCCAAAAATGGAACAGACTGGCGAAGTAAAGGTCGTAAAACAAAACTTCTACCCAGCCAATATGTCAATCATTTACCCTTTGAGATGACTACCTTACCTGAAGTATTTCAATCAAGTGGTTACAAAACTTTTTTTGCAGGAAAATGGCATTTAGGGTCTGTGGCGGAAAAATCGCTCCCCACGGATCACGGATTTGACATCAATAAAGGAGGTTATAGAGTAGGCGGGCCATTTTCTGGAGGTTTCTTTTCCCCTTACAGCAATCCATTTCTAGAAGATAAACCGGAAGAGAAAGGGCTTTCGCTTTCTATGAAACTTGCTCAAGAGACTGCTAATTTCATCAAGGAAAATGCCGACAATCAATTTTTTGCTTACCTTAGTTTTTATGCAGTTCACGCCCCAATTCAAACGTCCAAAGATAAATGGAAAAGATACCGCGATAAAGCAGTAGCACAGGGAATATTGGAGGAAGGCTTTTTTATGGAAAAAAGACTCCCCATGCGTATTAAACAAGACAATCCAATCTACGCTGGACTCATAGAACAGACTGATGAAGCAGTAGGGCATGTCCTACAAACTCTAGATGCTTTAAATTTAGATGAAAATACGGTGGTTGTTTTTGTCTCAGACAACGGGGGTGTTTCTGCAGGAGATGCTTTTGCAACCAGTAACCTTCCACTTAGAGGAGGAAAAGGCTATCAATGGGAGGCAGGAACAAAAACACCTTTCTTTATAAAAACACCTCATTTAAATATCCAAGGAAAAAAAATAGATACGCCTGTCATGGGTGCAGATCTATTCCCTACCCTATTGGAATTAGCTGGTTTAGAAAATCCTGTACAAGTGGATGGAAAAAGTTTAGTACCATTATTAAGGGATGAATCGTTTGATGAACGCCCACTTTTTTGGCACTATCCTCACTATGGAAATCAGGGGGGAGACCCAAGTGCTATCATTAGAAAAGGCGATTGGAAGTTAATTAAGTATTTTGAGGACGGCACAAACGAATTGTATAACCTCAAAGAAGACATCGGGGAGAAAACAGATGTTTTTAATCAATACCCTGAAATAGCTATGGATCTAAAAAATACTTTAGAGGAGTGGCTTGTTTCAACCAATGCAAAGATTCCAGAAGTTGACCCAATTCACAATGAAGAGGAGGAAAGGGAATGGTTGATTAATCACAAAATCAAGGTGAAGGCAATGCTCGAAAAAAGACGTATGGATGAGTTAAAACCCAATTATGAACCCAATGAAGATTGGTGGGGAAGTACGTTTGACTAGGGTTTTTTGATATCATTGCTTTTATTCCTAGTATCCTCTGATATGTTTTTTTCAGAGAATAATGCCAAGTAATAAATTGGCTGACCCTACTTAAGTAAAATCCAATACTCCCATGGTTTCATTACATACTCATAACTATCGGAGAGCATTTTGTTTTTTCCGCTAGGGAATGCAGTAAAAGTCCCGTTATAATTCATGGTAAATTGAGCATAATTTTTACTCATATTTGCAACAAAAACTATTGTATTATTTTGGCTGGATCTTTTAAAAGCGAAGATTTGATTTTCTTTCCCATGGTTCATCTTAACGAATCCGTTCATTGACTCGTAAGCCGCACGACCGTTACCAGCAGTCAAAGCGTCATTATTGTTTTTTAACTTACCAAGTTGCTTGAGCAAAGTCATGGTTTCTCCATTTTTTTTTGGGAAATCATCTTTTTCAAAAAACAATAAGCGTTTGTTTAATTCGTATTCCTGACCACTGTAAATCAATGGCATCCCCGGAAAAATATAGGTAAATGCGGTGAGCATATTATAAGCATCGCCATATAACTCCGCTGAAGTTCCTTGCCAAGAGTTCACGTCATGGGTAGATGTATAATTCAGCAAGATATTTTCGTCCTTATGCTTTTCCATTACGGATTTGAAGTGGCTTTCCAGTTCAGTTACGGTCATCTTCCCTTGAGCTATTTGTTTTAAAAAGTAATTACCAGAATGGTAAGAAGCATCAAACTTACTGACCAACTCGATTCCACCAGGGTGCTCTATATCAGTCTCTGCCAAAAGAAAAATTGGCTTCAAAGACCTAAGCGCTTTAAAAGTTTTATCAAAAAAAGATTGTGGTACTGCATAGGCTTGATCAACACGGTAGCCA
>CENP01076488.1_pt1 | contig 14838 bp, 18 predicted proteins | sample 361281 | NCBI WGS metagenome assembly CENP01 (sample SAMEA2591122, study PRJEB7988) | marine metagenome | biome: marine biome (ENVO:00000447); feature: deep chlorophyll maximum layer (ENVO:xxxxxxxx); material: saline water (ENVO:00002010), including plankton (ENVO:xxxxxxxx) | depth 70 m
TTTCACTCATTGGTTCATTTCTAGAGCGATTAAATTTAAAAGCCATTATTAAATAATTGATAAAAATCTTTTTGAGAAATTGTCTATTTTTGAAATATACCTTTTGGAGTCACTATTAAATTTATTGTAAGCAACAACAGCTGGTATTGCAGCCAACAAACCTAGAGCAGTAGCAAATAGGGCTTCGGCTATACCTGGAGCAACTATAGCTAAACTTGTATTACGAGAGATGGCTATTGATTGAAATGAATTCATTATCCCCCAAACTGTTCCAAACAAACCTATGAAAGGCGCAGTTGATCCTATAGTTGCCAAAAATGTAAAATTTTTTTCTATCTTTTTAATTTCATTATCTGTGGCTATTTCCAAAATTCTTTCTACTCTAGCAGCTTGAACAGCTGAAGATTGTCTTTTTGTTTTTATTAATTCGTTCATAGCTGATTTAAAAATAATTGTTGCGGGATCTTTTGAGTTAGAAGGTAAATTATTGTTAAAACTTTCTGCAGATTTAGCTTTCCAAAATTTTTTTTCAAAATCTTCGGTCGAAGCATTAATAGTTTTAAATAGTTTAAATTTATCAAAAATTAGTGCCCAAGAAAAAATGGAGCTTGCTATCAAAAGAATTATTACAAACTTGACAACAAAATCAGCTCTTAAAAAAAGTTTCCACAATGAAAAATCTGATGCGCCGCCTAAACCAACTACTTGTGATGCAATTTCTTGTTCCATAAAGGCTAGATACTTTTAGATTGTGTCATGAATTTGACCATTTAAAGCTAAATACATTGAAAAATTATTTTTTTACTTCGTATAACCTAGTCTCACTATAAAATCTGGCGATAAGTATAGCGTCGGATTTATTGACATCTTTTTTCTTTGACAACTCGTTTGATAATAATGGATACATTTCTATTGCTTTTGTTCGACTAGAATCTTTAGAAGAATTGATTAAATCAAAATGTTTTTTCCACTTTGATGGTCTAACAAAAAAAATCGGAAATCCTAATGCGGCGCATATTCCTTTTATAGCGCCAAAGGTTTGACCAAAATTAAACATACTAGTAACCCCTTGACCTGGCATAGCATTAACTTGTTCTACGACGACTGCGACTTCCTCATCGCTGCTTGTTTTGCTTTTTAATAATGCTACGAGTTGAGCGCTATTTAACTGTCTTTTATTTTTTTTACCCTCGGCCATTACTGGCATATCGTTAATACTTAAAACTTTATTATCTTTTAAGACTGCTATTGCGCCGCTTAAACCTGGATCAATTCCTATAATTTTCATGTATTTATTTCTAAACTAGCATTAGTAAAGGTATTTTGAACATCATCTAATTCCTCAAGACTCTCTAAAATGTGCATAATCTTTTCATTTTGATCATTTTTTAGATTTATATAAGAATTTGGTATCCACTCGATTCCAGAATACTCAATATCATTTAAATATTTATCAAATTGACCTTTGACTTTGTAAAAATCCTCTATTGAAGATATTATCTCGTATACTTTTTCATGAGTAAAACAATCCTTAGCACCAGAGTTTGTGGCTATTTCAAATATTTTTTCTTCAGTAATCATATCTTTTTTATTGATACGAATAATCCCACAATTTTTAAATAAGTAACTTGTTGAACCTTTCTCACCTAATCTTCCTCCATTTTTTTGTAAAATAGTTCTAATACTAGAAGCTGATCTGTTTTTATTATCAGTTAAAGTTTCAATAATGAAAGCTACATTAAAAGGTCCAAATCCTTCGTACCTTAAATTTTCATAATCTTTATCTTCACTCATTTCAGATTTACTTATTGCGCGAGTGATATTATCTTTAGGCATATTTGCTTGCTTTGCAGCGTTTATTGCGGCTCTTAATCTTGGATTCATATCTGGATCTTTATCTCCCAATTTTGCAGCAACAGTTATTTCTCTTGATAATTTTGAAAATATTTTAGATCTTTCTTTGTCAGCTCTTCCTTTTTTATGTTTAATTCCCGCCCAATGTGAATGGCCTGCCATACCTTACTCCGTTAAACTTCCGCCTTTAATAATTCTTGTGATTTTTTTTGCCAAACCTGTTTTTTGATCTGCGTCAATTATTATTCCAGATAGTGTAGCCTCTCCCTCTGAAGGGAAATGATTTACTGCCTCTCTATCTTTAAGGAATTTCTTAATTGAATTTTCTTTATTCATTCCTATTACAGAATTATAATCTCCGCACATGCCAATATCTGTTTGATAACCTGTTCCTTTTTCTAAAATTCTTGTATCTGCAGTTGGTACATGCGTGTGAGTTCCAACAACGCCTGTAGAAACTCCATCAAAAAAGTGTCCTATAGCCATTTTTTCACTAGTTATTTCTCCGTGAAAATCCACTAAAATAAAATCTGCATCTTTTTTTAAAACAACCTTTTGTTTTATCTTTGTTGCTGCTTCAAAAACGTCCTCTGTTTTTCTCATAAACACATTTCCCATCAAATTTATTACTCCAACTTTGAATTTTTTATTTTTTGTAATGTAAATACCGTACCCACTCCCAGGTGAGGCATCGACCAGGTTTGCTGGCCTTAATAATCTATTTTCAGTATTTATATACTCGGCTGTCTCCTTTTTATCCCAAATATGGTTTCCAGATGTAATAACATCAGCTCCGTATGAAAAAAATTCTTCTGCGATAGATTTTGTAATACCTCTGCCATCATCAGCCGAATTTTCTCCATTTAAAACTGTAAAATCAATAGATGAGTTTAATATTAAATTTGATAGATGTTTTTTTATTACATCTCTACCTGAACGTCCCATTACATCACCCAACATTAGTATTCTCATTAAAAAATACCTTTTTCTGTCAAAATGTAGTTTAGTTTCATATCTTTATTTGTAATTGGGAGTTTATTAAATTTTTGGAATGAAAAAGCAATCCCAATAGTAAGTATATTTTGACGATCCTTTAAATATTTATTAAGATACCTATCATAATAACCTCCTCCGTAACCTAATCTGTTATTATCACTATCAAAAGCTAACAATGGAATAAGCATTATATCCGGGGTCTTTTTTTGAGTTTTTAAAGGCTCTAAAAGCCCATATTTATTGACTTGTAAAATATCATGTCTTCTCCATTTATAAAACTGCATAGACTTATTATTAGAAATAATTGGCAAAGATGTATTTAAAAATTTAATATTTTCATTTTCAAATAATTTGAGAACATTTGCTTCAAAAAAAGAGGGATAATATAGAGAAAGATTAATATTTTTATTACGAAATTTTTTTTTTATTAGTTTAATTAACGGTTTAAAAAAGCCTACTTTAATTTCAAAGTAATTTTTTTTTCTTATAGAAAAAAATTTTTTCCTTAATCTTTCTTTTTTTCCATTCACTGTATTTTAGAAGCTGAATCTGTGTTAGAGAGAATTTTTTCAAGAGATTTAGTTGTTTTATCCAACATTGACTCGTAAAGATTATTGCTATCTTCTATTGTTTTTTTAAACTTTTCCAGCTCTTGATTTAATTTTTTAATTTCTTCATCTTTGTTGCCTTTATATTCTATCGCTAAACTTTTTAGTTCTTTAAATTTATTCGATAATTCATCCAATTTTTTCTTTTGTTTAGCAACTCTCTGCTTTAAGTCAAAGTATTCGTCTATTAGTTGAATAGTAGTAATTAGTAAAAGTTTATTTTCTCCAATATTGCCTAATTTATCTTTTAGCTCACCATATTTTTTATCTAAAAATTTTGTTAAGCTTTTGAGTGACTCTTCCTGTCCGTCATCACAAGATAAAAGATAATCCTTGTTATTAAATTTTATATTTACGTTTGCCATTTTTCAATTTCACTTACTAAATTTTCAGTTTCTTGACTTAGTTCATCAATATCTTGATTAAATTTATCCTCCAAATTTGATTTTATCCGTACTTCCTCTTGAAGCTGAGTTATTTTATTCTTTAGATACGAATGCTCCCTAATTAATTCTCTATTTTTTTTTTCTATTTCCGCTTTTTGTCTCAGTATTTCATTTTTTTCAGTTTCAATTTTCTGAGTATTATATGATGAATGTGAATAAGTTGATGTTAAAGCATTCAATTTATCTATCAGTTCGTTTAAATTTTTTTCTTTTTTTTCAAAAATACTCATATGTTTATTTTATATCATATTATTGATATACTTAGTTTAAGTCTATATAGGTATTTTAACTGTGAACGTAAAATTTAATCAACTATCAAATGCAATAAGATTTTTATCTATTGATGCTGTTCAGAAAGCTAATTCTGGACATCCAGGAATGCCCATGGGTATAGCAGACGTAGCTACAGTTTTGTTTAAATACCACCTGAGGTTTAATCCTAAAAATCCTAATTGGATTAATAGGGATAGATTCATTTTGTCTGCTGGACACGGTTCAATGCTTTTGTATTCGATACTTTACTTAACTGGGTACAAAAGTATATCAATTAACGACATTAAAAATTTTAGACAATTAAATTCTATTTGTGCTGGTCATCCTGAATACAAAAGAGGTACAGGTATTGAGACTACTACGGGACCTTTAGGACAAGGACTAGGCAATGCAGTTGGGATGGCGATAGCTGAAGAAATTCTAAGAAAAAAATTTGGATCAACTTTAATCAACAATAAAACATATGTCATTGCTAGCGATGGAGATTTAATGGAGGGAATAAGTCACGAAGCAATGAGTTTAGCTGGCCATCTAAAACTTAATAACTTAATAGTTTTTTTTGATAATAATAAAATATCAATTGATGGCTCTACTTCCTTAAGTGTATCAGATGATTATAGAAAGAGGTTTGAGAGTTATGGGTGGAATTTTTTAGAAATTAATGGTCATGATGAAAAACAAATTTCAAAGGCAATAACTAAAGCATCTAAAGCAAGTAAACCTACTTTAATATCATGTAAAACTATAATTGGTTTTGGGTCGCCAAATAAATCTGGAAAAGCGTCTTCACATGGTTCACCTCTGGGTGATGAGGAAATTGCTTTAGTAAGAAAGAAACTTAAATGGAATAGTGAGCCGTTTCAAGTACCAGAAGACACTTTAAATGCTTGGAGAGAAATCGGAAAAAAAGGAGCTAAATTAGAGGAAAAGTGGCAAGAAATATTAAACAAAAAAAACTCAAATATTAAATCAGAATTTAAAAATGTATATGAAGAGTCAAATTTAAAAGATCTTGAAAATCTAATTAGAAAAGAAAAATCAAATTACTTTAAATCAAAACCGAGTATGGCAACTAGACAGTGCTCGTCAACTGCAATAGAAAGTATTTCAAGCATCTTGCCTCAATTGATTGGTGGCTCTGCAGATCTTAGCGGGTCAAATAATACTAAAACAAATAATTCTAAGTTAATTAATTCAAAAAATTTTGATGGAAATTATATTCATTACGGTGTTAGGGAGCATGGAATGGCTGCAGTTATGAATGGATTAGCCTTATACAGCGGACTAATTCCTTATGGTGGTACTTTTTTAATTTTTTCAGATTATTGTAAACCCTCAATAAGGCTTGCCGCTTTGATGGGTCTTAGAGTAATTTATATTTTTTCACATGACTCTATTGGACTCGGTGAAGACGGACCAACTCATCAACCCGTGGAGCAATTGACTGGATTAAGGGCGATTCCTAATCTTAATGTTTTTCGTCCTGCTGACATAAATGAAACTTTAGAATGTTGGGAAATAGCTTTAAAAAGTAAAAATACTCCAAGTGCGATTGCACTATCAAGACAAAAATTACCTTACATTAATCCAAAATTTTCAGAAAAAAATGTGTGCGAAAATGGAGCGTACGTAGTCAAAATGGACTCGCACAATAATCAAGTTACATTAGTTGCGTCAGGATCAGAAGTTGAGCTAGCTTTAAATTTACACAATGCTTTAAAAAAAAATAATATTCAATCCAAAGTAGTTTCCATGCCATGCCAAGAACTTTTTGACAAACAATCAGATGATTTCAAAAATGCCATTCTCGATAAAGAATCTTTAATTGTAACAATTGAAGCTGGAAATGTTTCTTCATGGAAAAGTTATTTAGTGAACAAAGGTTTATCTATAGGTATTGATAAATTTGGTGAAAGCGCTCCTTACAAAAAAGTTTACGAACATTTTGATTTATCAGTTGAAAAAATATTGCTAGCTATTCAAAATAAGCTTAGAAAATAAACACAATTTAAATGAGTGAAATAAAATATTTTTCTGAAAATCTAGTGGTTCAGAATAAAACAATAATTCTTAGACTTGATTTTAATGTTCCATTGAATGAAAAAAAAATTCAAGACAAAAGTAGAATTTTAAAAAGTTTACCTTTTATAAGAGATTTAATTAAGAAAAAAGCGAAGATAATTATTGTAAGTCATTTAGGAAGGCCAAAAGGTAAAAATAATAATGAGTTTTCTCTGGTACCAATATATAAATTTTTAAAAAATCAGCTAAAGACAAATGTGTATTTTTTTATAGGCGATATTAATGAAGAAACGAAAAATAAATTCTCATACTTAAAAGAAGGGGAAATTATTTTATTAGAAAATATTAGATTTTTTGAAGGAGAAAATAAAAATGATGACGTTTTTGCAAAAAAACTCGCTTCTCTTGGAGATATTTATATCAATGATGCTTTCTCTTGTTCTCACAGGAAGCAAGCTTCCATTCATAAAATTACAAAATATATTAAAGAGTCCTTTGCAGGACCGCTTTTAAAAAAAGAAGTCGGTGCAATAAATGCAATTATTCAAAATAAAAAAGAACCAGTCACATGTATTATTGGAGGATCTAAAATTTCAACAAAGATTAATGTGATTACTAATTTAGTAAAAAATGTAAACAACATTATTATTGTTGGAGCTATGGCTAATAATTTTTTAATCTTCAAAGGCTTTAAAGTTGGGAAATCTCTTATAGAAAAAGACACCAAAAAAATAATAAATACTATATATGCTGAAGCTAAAAGATATAATTGCAACATTCTTGTTCCTGATGATTGCAATGTTTCAGATGATTTTAAGGGAACTGCTAAAATTAGAAAAGTAGACTCGATTGATAAAGATGAAATAATCTTAGATATAGGGCCAAAAACTATTGAGAATATTGAGAGGATTATAGATCAATCTAATACAGTTTTATGGAATGGTCCCGCAGGATATTTTGAAAATGAGAATTTTTCAGTTGGAACCCTTGCAATAGCAAGGAAAATATCTGAAGGCACAGTTAGTAAATCTCTTGTATCAATAATAGGTGGTGGGGATACGATTTCTGCAATTGAAAAAAGTAAGGATAAATTTGCTTTTACACACTTATCAACAGCAGGCGGAGCATTTTTAGAATTTCTTGAAGGAAAAGACTTGCCCGGCCTCAATGTTTTAAAATAAATATCAGCTATGACTTTAGAAGAAATTGCAAAAAAAATGTGTGCTAAAGGCAAAGGAATATTGGCTGCTGACGAAAGCACTGGGACTATAGCAAAAAGATTCAAAAGTATAAATGTAGAAAATACTGAAAAAAACAGATTAATTTTTAGACAAACACTTTTTAGTTCTGAAGCTATGAAAAATTATATTGGTGGAGTAATTCTTTTTGACGAAACTATTAAGCAAAAAACTACAATTGGGCCAACTGTGCCAGAATTAATTTCACAAAGTAATGCTATTCCCGGTATTAAAGTTGATAAAGGAGCTAAGTTGCTCGCTGGATCTATAAATGAGACAGTAACTGAAGGTCTGGATGGTTTAAGAGAAAGACTAAAGGAATACTATGAACTTGGAGCAAGATTTACTAAATGGAGAGCAGTTTATAAAATATCAAACGGTTGTCCTTCATCTCAGTCAATAAGGTCAAATGCCCACGCTCTCGCAAGATACGCTGCTCTTGTACAAGAAGCAAAAATGGTTCCAATAGTAGAGCCTGAAGTACTAATGGATGGATCACATGATATCGACAAGTGCTATCAAGTGACAACTGACGTGTTGAACGAATGTTTTAATGAATTAGAAAACCACAAGATTGATTTAAAAGGAACAGTTTTAAAACCTAATATGGTTATTCCTGGAACAGACTCTGCAAAAAAATCAAGTGTGGAAGAAATTGCAAAAAAAACACTAGATTGTCTAAAAAAAAATGTTCCTAGCGAATTAACTGGTATTGCTTTTTTATCTGGAGGGCAGTCAGAAATAGAGGCAAGTAAGAACTTAAATGAAATAAATAAAATCAATGATACGAGTTTTTTAATTACTTTCTCGTATGGAAGAGGTTTGCAAGCAAGTGCGCTTAAGGTATTTGGTAAAAATCAAAATAATCAAACTGATATTCAAAAAGCCTTCGATCATAGAGCTAAAATGAACGGACTTTCTTCACAAGGTAAATGGTCTGAAAATTTAGAAAAAGAAGCTGCTGCTTAATTAGTTTGAGAAAAATAGTATACTTAATCTCCCCAGAAAAAATAGACAATGATTTTTACGTTAATTTAAGTAAAGTTTTGGTTTTTAGGAATGTAAAATTTTTTCAATTAAGATTGAAAAAAGAAAAAAAAAGTAGAATTATTAAAATTACTAGAAAAATTAAAAAGATTACTAAAAAATTCAAGGTGAAGCTTATAATCAACGATAGTCCAATTATCTCAAAAATTACAAATGCAGACGGTTGTCATTTAGGTCAAAGTGATGGTGCTGTTTTTGATGCAAAAAAATATCTGAGCAGAAAAATTATCGGTGTTACCTGTCATAATTCAAAATCTCTAGCTAAAATTGCAATAAAAGATAAGGCAGATTATTTAGCTTTTGGTTCTTTTAATAAATCAAATCTGAAACCTAAAGCAAAAAGAGCCAACATAAAAATTCTAAAGTGGGCAAAAAAAAATATAAAAAAACCAATTGTAGCTATTGGAGGCATCAATAGTTCAAACTACAGAAAATTTATTAAATCTGGAGCAAAATACATTGCAATATCAAGTTTTATTTGGGATAACCCAAATTTAAAACCAGAAGCTGCAATTAAAAAATTTAAATGAAGATAACTGCTATAGAAATAAAACCTGGAATGATAATCGAACATAAAAACGATTATTGGAATGTCCTTAAAACTCAACATGTTAAACCTGGAAAAGGTGGAGCTTTTAATCAAGTAGAATTAAAAAGTGTAACTAAAGGGACAAAATTTAATGAAAGATTTAGGTCAAGTGAGTCTGTGAAAAAAGCAGAAGTTGATGAAAAAAAATATAATTTTTTATATATTGATGGAGACAGCTGTCACTTTATGGACAATAAAAACTTTGAACAAGTTGAAATTCCAAAAAGTATAGCCGGCGAAAGCTATAAGCTATTGAAAGAAAACCTAGAAGTAACAATATCTTTTATGGAAGAAAAACCAATTTCTTTAGAACTTCCTAAAAATATTGAGTGTACAATTCAAAGTACTGATGTTGCTATAAAAAACCAAACAGCTTCTTCTTCTTATAAGCCTGCTATATTAGATTGTGGAATAAAAATTGATGTCCCTCCTTTTGTTGAGAGTGGGGAGAAAATTATTTTAGATACTCGAACTTTAGAATATGTGAAAAGAGTGAGTTAATGAGACTAAACTCTCCTCACATAAATATTATTACCAAAGCATGCATGAAAGCTTCCAGGTCTTTGATAAGAGACTTTGGGGAAATAGAAAAACTACAAGTTTCCACTAAAGGTCCAGGCGATTTTGTTAGTTCTGCTGACAAGAGAACAGAAAAAATAATTATTCAAGAACTACAAAAAGCGCATCCCGATTATGGCATAATTACCGAGGAGTCTGGAATAATTAATAGAGACAATATTAAAAACAGATGGATAATTGATCCAATAGATGGAACGATGAACTTTTTAAACGGTATACCACAATTTGCTATTTCAGTAGGATACGAGGAAAATAATGAAATAAAGTGTGGAGTAATTTTTGATCCAATTAAAAATGAAATGTTTTTTGCAGAGAAAGGAAACGGTGCATATCTTAATAATACAAGAATAAGAGTTTCAAATAAAAAAAAACTTGAGGACTCATTAATTGTGACTGGAGGTCCAAAACATAAAAGTGCGGTAAAAGAAAAAATTTTTTCAGAATTTATTAAAATATCAAAAGTTGTTCATGCTCCTATAAGAAAGTTCGGAAGTGCAGCTTTGGATATAGCTTATGTTGCTTGCGGTAGATTTGATGGGTATTGGCAAAGGGAACTTAATTATTGGGATATAGCAGCAGGAATAATAATTTTAAAAGAAGCAGGTGGATTTATCGATTTTTTTGAACAAGATGAAAAGGCTCCTTTAAAAAAGAACATTTTAGCTTCAAATTCAAATATACATAACCAATTAGGTGAATTAATTATAAAAAAATATTGAGTAAAAGGCTTTAATCATATAAAACTCGCATCATGAAAAAAAACTTGCACCCTGATTACCACAAAATAAAAGTTGTGATGACTGATGGTAGTGAATTTGAAACTAGATCTACTTGGGGAAAAGAAAATGATACTTTAAAATTAGATATTGACCCTAAATCTCATTTTGCCTGGACAGGAGGGGCTCAAAAAATTTTAGATAAAGGTAGGGTAAGCAAATATAATAAGAAATATAGCAACCTTAGAAAAAAAAAATAATATATGTCAGAAGCACCATTTATGCCAAAGGCGACAGCTGTTTGGTTAGTCGAAAATACAACTTTAACATTTAAACAAATTGCTGAGTTTTGCAATTTACATGAACTTGAAATTAAAGGTATTGCTGATGGAGACGTAGCCAAAAGTATCAAAGCTTATAACCCTATTTTAGCAGGGCAGTTATCTAGAGATGAAATAGAATTATGCTCTAAAGACCCAGAAAAAAAATTGAGTTTGCTTAAAAAGATAGATGAAGTTGTGCTTCAAGAAAGAAAAAAACCAAAATATACTCCATTGTCAAAAAGACAAGATAGGCCTGACGCTATACTTTGGTTATGCAAAAATGCGTCTGAATTAACAGACGGTCAAATTTCTAAACTAGTCGGGAGTACAAAAGGAACGGTCTCGTTGATAAGAAAAAGAAGTTATTGGAATTTTTCAAATCTTAAACCAAGAGATCCTGTTATTTTAGCTTTGTGTACTCAAGAGGCTTTTGAAAAAAGTCTTGCTAAAGCCAAACGAAGAGTAGAAAGAGAAAAAAAAGCTAAAATTAGAGAAGAAAAAAAAGCTCAGGAAGCTTCGGTATAGACAATTAGCTTTGCAAGTGATAATCAAATTGAAAATAACAGGAGGTTTTTATTAAAATTGACGTAAAAGATAATAATGTTGAACAAGCTATTAGAGTTTTAAAAAGGAAACTTCAAAAAGAAGGTTTTTTTAAAGTAATGAAGATGAAGAGCACTTATGAAAAACCATCTGAAAAAAAAAAAAGAGTTCAAACAGAAAACATTAAAAGAATAAAAAAACTCCAAAAACTAAAAAATAGATATTAAACTTATAACTTATGAGAGGATCTAAAATGCCATCGGGTAAAATAAAATGGTTTAACGCTAAAAAAGGCTATGGATTTATTACTGATGATGAGACAAATAAGGATATTTTTTTACATGTTTCATCTTTAGAAGAGTCAAAATTAAGAGTGCTTAAAGAAGAGCAAAAAATAGAGTACGATATTAAAGAAGAAAAAAATAAACTCCAAGCTATTAATATTAAAAAGATATAAATCAACGCGGGGTGGAGCAGTCTGGTAGCTCGTCAGGCTCATAACCTGAAGGTCGTAGGTTCAAATCCTACCCCCGCAACCAAAGAATGACTAACGCAATAAGAAATATAACAATCATCGCGCATGTTGATCATGGCAAAACAACTTTGATTGATAATTTAATGAAACAAAGTGGTTTGTTCAGGGAAAACGAATTTGTAGAGGACAGAGTTATGGACTCTGGTGAACTTGAAAAAGAGAGAGGTATTACAATTTTAGCAAAACCCACTTCAATAAATTGGAAAAATTCTAGAATTAATATAATAGATACACCTGGTCATAGAGATTTTGCTGCAGAGGTAGAAAGAGTTTTGCATATGGCTGATGGAGCATTATTGTTAATAGACTCTGCTGAGGGGGTAATGCCACAAACAAAATTTGTTTTATCTAAAGCTCTTAAACAAGGTTTAAAGCCAATTGTCATAATAAATAAATTAGATAAATCTGATCAAAGAGCAAATGAAGTTCTAAATGAAACTTTTGATTTATTTGTTAGTTTAGACGCTAGCGATGAACAATTAGACTTTCCAGTGCTGTATGCTAGCGGGAGATCTGGATGGGCTAGCAAAGAAATTGATGGACCAAGAGAAAATTTACACCCTCTGTTAGACCTTATAATTGAAAAAGTAAAACCAGCAGAGTTAGATCAAACAAAGCCCTTTGCTATGTTGTCTACTTTACTTTATGCCGATAGTTTTTTAGGCAGAAGTTTAATTGGAAGAATAGCTCAAGGAAGTCCCAAAGCAAATCAACAGATTAAAGCGATCAACCTAAAAGGTGAAAAAATTGATGAAGGAAGATTAACAAAAATTTTTAGATACGAAGGAACAAAAAAGGTACCTATAGATAAAGGTGAAGCTGGAGATATAGTTATAATTGCAGGTCTAGAAAAAGCAAATGTAGCAGACACTATTTGTGACTTAGAAGTCAAAGACCCAATAGACGCAACACCAATAGATCCACCAACAATGTCAATTACTATTACTGTTAATAGTTCTCCTTTAGCAGGCACAGAAGGTAAAAAATTAACCAGTACTCAAATAAGAGAAAGGTTAATTTTGGAGGCAGAAAATAATGTTGGAATATCATTTGATGAAAATGAAAGTAAAGATGCTTTCATTATAAGTGGTCGTGGAGAATTGATGTTAGAAATTTTATTGACTCAAATGAGAAGAGAAGGATTCGAAATGACCGTGAGTCCTCCCAAAGTATTACTTAAAAAAGATAAAGAAGGAAAAAAATTAGAGCCCTTGGAAGAAATTACAATGGATCTGGATGAAGAGTTTTCATCTAGAATAATTGACTCAATGAATAGGAGAAAGGGGAAATTAATTGAATTAAAAGATACTGGTAAAAATAAAAAAAGATTAATCTTTCACGCACCTACCAGAGGATTAATGGGTTACACTAGTAGATTTTTAACTTTAACTAAAGGAACTGGCGTAATAAATAGAATTTTTCATTCTTACGGAGAATATTCTGGAGATATGGAGGGTAGACGAAATGGTGCTTTAATTTCAATGGAAAATGGGAAAGCTGTTGCATTTGCTATATTTAATCTTCAAGCGAGAGGAGAGATGTTTGTAACACATAACGATCCAGTTTATGAAGGAATGATAGTTGGATTAGCTTCTAAGAGCGGTGATCTTGAAATAAACGTTATGAAAGGAAAAAAACTTACAAATATGAGAACACAAGGGACTGATGAAAATGTTGTGCTAACTCCTGTAAGAAAAATGGCGATCGCTGAACAGCTAGGGATGCTTAATACAGATGAAGCACTTGAAATTACTCCTAAATCTTGCAGATTAAGAAAATTAATCTTAAATCCACACGAAAGAAAAAGACAGTCTAGAGCTTCTTAAATTTTAAATTTAGATTTTTTACTGTCAATTAAAAAACCTTTAACTGTATCTAGAGTCATTGCTCTATAGCTTTTACCAAAAGAGCTTATCTGATTGATAACTTTTGGAGGCATAGTAATAATATCACATTTTAATTGTTTAGCTTGAGTATAATTATATGCTTCTCTAGTGCTTGCCCAAAGTATTTCAATATTTTTGTTTTTTTTTATTAGAGAAATGCTTTTTTTAAATATTGGAACAGGATCTTTGCCTTTATCAGCCATTCTTCCAGCAAAAATAGATATAATTGATTTTGTTTTTTTGTTAAGACTTTTATAAATTTTTTTTGTTTGTTCGTAAGTATAAACAGCAGTTATATTTAATTTTATACCTTTATTACTGAGTTCTTTTATAACTTGGCCCATATATAGACCTTTAGAATTAACTACTGGTATTTTAACATAAATATTTTTTCCCCAAGTATTTATTTTATAAGCTTGCTTGAGCATTTCTTTAGGTTCGTCAGCAAAAACTTCAAATGAAATAGGTTTTTTTTTACAAACTTTTAATATTTTTAAAGAATAAGCTTTGTAATTTTTTGCTCCCGCTAATCTCATTAGGCTAGGATTAGTTGTAAAACCATCAACAATAGATTGTTTATTAAAGATTTTTATTGTTTTAAAGTCAGCAATATCACAAAATATTTTTGTTTTCATTAATCTAAATTTTTTACTATATCCTCAGTCATTTTTTTAGCATCTGCAAATAACATTAATGTGTTATCTCTATAGAATAACTCATTATCAATACCAGCATATCCGGGCGATAAACTTCTCTTAACAAATAAAACTGATTTGCATTTTTCGACATCTAGAACAGGCATACCAAAGATAGGACTTTTCGGATCAGTTTTAGCAACCGGATTAGTTACATCATTAGCTCCTATCACAAAAGCTACATCAGAATTAGCAAAATCGTTATTTATATCTTCAAGTTCAAATACTTCATCGTAAGGAACATTGGCTTCTGCTAAAAGAACATTCATATGACCGGGCATTCTACCGGCAACTGGATGAATGGCATAAGTGACTTTGATATCATTTTTTTTTAGCTTATCTACCATCTCTCTTAAAGCGTGTTGCGCTTGCGCAACTGCCATTCCATAACCTGGGACTATGATCACAGAAGAAGCATTTTTCATTAAAAAGGCAGCGTCCTCCGCGTTACCACTTTTAACTGGTTTTTGATCTTTTTTTTCTTTTTT
>CENP01192613.1_pt1 | contig 14830 bp, 8 predicted proteins | sample 361281 | NCBI WGS metagenome assembly CENP01 (sample SAMEA2591122, study PRJEB7988) | marine metagenome | biome: marine biome (ENVO:00000447); feature: deep chlorophyll maximum layer (ENVO:xxxxxxxx); material: saline water (ENVO:00002010), including plankton (ENVO:xxxxxxxx) | depth 70 m
ACCTCCGCCACCTGCACCACCGCCACCGCCATCACTTATATTACCTGGTTGAGCACCGCCGCCGCCTCCGCCGCCGCCTGTGCCTATTGTAAATGCAGTAGAACCATTAGTGTTTGTTGTAATACCTTTGAATGTTGTTGATGTACAAGTTATACCATTATCAATCGCACCTGTTATATTTGCACCGTAGGCAGAACCTCCGCTTCCTCCACCTGATCCCCCATATACATTTGAGTTATTATCTATGAAAGCAGGTGAACCTATTGAAACTGCTGTACCACCACCGCCACCATTACCTGTGCTTCCTGTAGGTTGTGCATTACCATTACTTGAGTGTGAAACCGGTTGACCAGCACCACCATTACCGCTTCGACCATATACACCGTGATTAATGATTACTGAAGTTGCGCCTGTTCTACTACCAGGTAAATATAGGGCAGCAGTGCCTGTTGTGTTTGAATAACAGTCTTGATTTGTAAAGAATATTATACTAGTAGCATTAGGATAACCAGACGATATATTGTGTCTATCACCACCGCCACTTATTTTTGCAGTATTTCTTAATTGAGACATTGAGATTGCCCCACTTGAAGGAACATTTGCAAGAGGTGCCCCTAGAGCAGTTCCACCGCTATAGTATGAATTTAGAGTGTTATTGGCCTGTGGTCGACCAAACTCCGATCTTATATTTTCAAAACTAATTTGTCCTGTTGGTGTTGTCATAATATTATTTATCTATTCAGGAATCATCTGATTTGTAGCGTCAGTTAATTCCATCATTTTTTTATAATCTTTTTCCTGATCTCTTCTAATTCTATCCTCACTAGGTCCTTCATTATTGTTTGGTTGAGTAAATTTTTTACCAGTACCAGAAAAGTCTGCTACCATAATTGTTTCACCTGTCCCGTCAGTATAAAGATAATGTCTCACAACTGCCCCATTACCATTTTTACTGGTTTTTTCCTCTGTATGTTCCCATTCAATAACTTTATCTTTCCATTTTCTCATTATGCTTCTCCTCCATAATAAGCACTCATTTTCATATTTTGTTTTGCCGTCTTTATCTGACTATTTGATCTTTCAGCACTGCCTGTAGCAGTTGGAAATGCAGTCTCAGTTGGAGTTGAGTTTTGTGATTGATTGCCTGCTTGTTGAGCGAGACCTAAACCTCTTGGAGTTGCATATAAACAGTTATTATTATTTCCCCAGTTGATATACCTTGTTGAACCAAATCCTAAATCAGGATAATTACCATTACTCCTAACCTGAGCAAATCTCATTCTAAAAGTTCCTGTTGTTGGTTCTTCTCCCGAAACACCATAATATCCACCCCATAATCCTCTACTTGAACCTGAATTAATTCCTGTATCTCTATAATCTGCACTATTAACACCAAAACTATCAAAATCATTCATTAATTCTATTAATTCTGTTATAAGTGTTGCTCTGTTTGCACTTGCACTATGATAAGCACCTTGACTAACAGACCATACAGAACTTCCTGCACTATTTTTAGTAGTAGTACTAATCCAAGAATACTGATTAGCACCGTATCTTTGAGTCTCTCCACCAGAACCACCACCAGCAGATGTATAGTAGTGAAATTGCCCAGCAGAATTACCGTATGAAAAAGACCAAGGTAACTGAGTACCGCCAGTGACATATTGATATGGATAAATATAGTAATCTGAACCTGTATTATTTGTAAGTGTACAAGTTAATTGGGCACCAGATCCACCCCAAGAGGCAGACCAACCACTAGTTGAAAATGACCCAGTTGCTAAATTGGGTGTACTAGCAAGATTACTTCTCATTAATCCTGCCATATAAGAACCAGAAGTAGTACCATTAGTTGTTAAACTACCTGACTGAAATCTTATTTGACCAAAAGCACCGTAAGTGGGACTATGTGCAAGATTTGTATCCGTAGCGTGTGAGTAACCTGAAAAGAAAATACCAACAGAATTACCTCCACCATTAAATACACCATTAGGTGCAGTATCAAAATTACCTCGCATACTAACTGATCCACCATTAGGTATATATCCTGTGTGTGATCCTGTGCTGGTTGCATTAGTTGAATAATAAGTACCACCACCAACTAAAGAACTTTCACTTCCACCAGCAAACGAGGATGGAAACGCAAAATCTATATATGACGCTTTTTTGGTAACATTTCTTCCTGTAGTTGTAGCCACATTGATCGACCAAAAAGTTGTTGCTGAGTCTGAAGCGTCTCCTGTTTGATTCTGATTAGTAGAAAGATATAGGTTATTTGTTAATGAGTCAGAACCACTATTACCTATAGCTGTTGCTAAAGTCTCAACATGGACTTGACTATATACATAGTGATAACCTCCACTAGCGTCATACACACCGCCATTATTCATAACACCAGATGAAGCTAAACTAGAACCGTCAGTAGTGTATTGAGTGGTAACATAAAAAGGCACAGTAACCGTACTAGTAAGAAGAAAAACTACTTTTGTTGCAGCTGAGTGAGAAAAAAAACTTGTAGTTCCTGAACCACCAGCATTTGGGGAAATTCCAGCAAGTGTAAAGTGATAACCTGTCCATCCGACTAAATAAAACTGAGTATCTCCAGTAGCTTCTTTAGAGGCATAATCGCCTAACTTAATATTTGTAGAAGAACCGCCGTATTCGTTTTTTAGATTAGTAAATGAAATAGCACCTGAAGCTTGTAATGTCATTATTTCTCATCCATTTTTTTAGATAATTCTTTAATTGCTTGAATTACTAACCCCATAAGTTTTTCATATTTGACACCTTTAAACCCGTCTGCTCTTTCAGCAACAATTTCAGGTAAAACTTTTTCAACATCCTGAGCAATTATTCCCGTATCGTGTTTTCTAACAAAATACCCATCTTCACCACCACGAGAGTCAATATACTCATCTGTCCAGTCAAATTTAACACCTTGTAAAGAATTAATTTTATCTAAAGCATTATCTATTGTTGTAATATTTTCTTTTAATGCAACATCTGAAGAATAATAAGCAGTAATCTCATTAGTTGCTCTTATCTCACCAGTAGTTCCTGAAGCAGCAGTACCAACACCAAGTGAAGTTAATTCAGTAGAACCTGTGATTGTTGCACCAACACCTTCAATAGCACCACTTGCGTCAACTTTACCGGTTACATCAATACCATCAGCAGCCGTTGCAAGTATAGCAGTGTTATCGTGATAGAGCGTAACCGCACCATCAACAGCAAAGGTTGCCATGGTTTCAGTACCAGCATCATTTTCGATTGCTACAGCACTTGCTCTTATATCTAAACCACCAGCACCTGCATCCCTAATAACACTAAGATTATTAGTACCATCATGGAATATTAATAAGTCCTGAGAATCACCTACTCTAATTTGAGCATCATTTCCCAAATCTAATTGACCAACAGTTAAAGGCGCAGCTGCAATAGTTAAATCACCAGTACCATCTGCAGCCGCAGTTGTAGTACCAAATATAAATCCATCAGCACTTTCATCCCAAGCCATAATCGCATTGTTACCAGTAGATCCTCTTTCAATAATAATACCACAGTCATTCGCATTTGAACTCGCACCACTATTTAATTCTAATAAATTATCGGTAACAGTTGTATTTGTTGTTGATACAGTTGTCGTTGTACCATTTACTGTTAGATTTCCTGCAATCGTTAAGTTTGCACTACCAGTTAGACCAACATCACCACTAAAGTTTGCAGTTGCAGCGGTAACTGTTCCTGTAAATGTAGGTGAAGCGAGAGGTGCCTTTGCGTCTAATTGTGTCTGAATAGCAGAGGTAACACCATTTACATATCCTAATTCTGTTTCAGTAGTTGCAGACACAGCAATTTTTTGTGAACTGTTAGATACAACTGCTCTACTTGCAGTCAAAGATTCTGTATCAATAGTTGTTGCAGAACCTGTAATAGTTGCCTGTTTACCATCTAATTGTGTTTGAATAGCAGAGGATACGCCATCAACATATCCTAATTCTGTAGCAGTTAGTGTGCCAGGAATACCATCTAATACATTTAATTCAGCAGTTGTAACCGAAGCGCCATCTAGTATTTCTAATTCAGCTTCTGTTATTACAGCACTACCAATTGTGAAACCAGCTGAGGTTACTGTTCCTGTTGTAGTGAATCCTGAAGAATTAAAAAATCCAATATCACTTCCACCTATTTTAATATCTATTTTATCATCTGTATCTGATGTAAAACTTGAGTCACCATCTAAGTCTAGAATAAACTCTTGACCATTTGCGTCAATTACACTAGAAGCAACAGCGAGTTGTTTACCTAAGTATAATATGTGGTGTGATTGACTTGATGAAGGTGCCACGGCATATGTTATTTGAGTGCCTGTACCATTTAATGAATAAGCAGTACCTGGTGTTAATATAACACCATTTGATACAACTAAAATGTGTGCTGTGTCACCAACAGCAAAATCTAAATTAAATACAGTTGTACTATTATCGCCTGTGATAGTTTGTTTTTCTAAATCACCGAATGTCGGTTCTCTTCCTATATATGTGTCTAATCCCATTATGATATCCTTTGAAATAATCCTGCTAATGATAAATGATAAGCTATACCGTTTTGACCTGATGTGGTTCCACCAGTATAAGACGCCTGAGCAACACAACGCCAAGTTCCTGTTTCAGTTGCTCTTGTTTTACCGATTACATCAGCATTTGCTCTAAATCCTCTGAACCAACCCATTGTGTCTACTGTACCACCACTTGCCGGCACATTAACAGTTAATGCTTGAGGAACTCCTAAATACATATTACTTACATCATATGTACCAGGTGTTATTTCGTCTCCAACAGAAATAGTTTGAGACGAAGCAGAACCACCAGAACCTTTATAATAAATAGCAAATTCTTTTAATGCACCTACAGCAGTTGCACTAGATGGTCCGAGAGGTATATTTGTTAAATTAGCACCACTAATTGCAGGTAATGTGCCTGTTAAATTACCAGCAGGTAAACTTGTTAAACTTGCACCAGAACCACTAAATGTTGTAGCAGTTGCAGTACCTGTTATGGTAACTCCTGTATTAGTAGTTTCAAGTTTAGTTGATCCATTGTAGCGTATATCTACTCCAGCATCATTAGTGGCTTCAAGCATAATTTCACCATCAGACGCTTTTTCTAATCTAACAGTTTGACCTTGAAGTCTTAAATTTCCTGAACCACCACTTTCTGTAATATAAGAATTAGTACCATCAGAATATATTTCTAACTCTTGAGAAGCACCAAGTCTAATTTTTTCACTATTTCCCATATCAAGACCATCACTAGTTAAAACTCCAGTAATCGTAGCCCCAGCAGATGTAGTAGCTAATTTTGCACTATCATCATAGTATAAGGTGACCGCACCATTTACAGCCATATCTAACATTGTCTCACTATCAGCAGCGTTCATAAAGTGAATGTCATCACCATTAATTTTAAGTTGACCTGTGTTGTTATCTATGATACTATTAGTTCCATCGTGATAAATTTCTAAATCATTACCTGCACCTAGTTTAATTTTTTCACTATCTCCCATATCTAATTCAGTAGCAGATATTGACGAAACAGCAAGCGGTGCAGTTGCAATAGTTAAATTACCTGTATCTGAAGCTGTAGCAGTCGTAGTACCTAGTATAAAACTATCAGCACTTTCATCCCAAGCCATAATTGCATTATTACCAGTTGAACCTCTTTCAATTAGAATACCTGAATCATTAGAAGCAGCCCCAGTAAGACCTTGATTTAATTCAACTAAATTATCCGTAACGGCAAGATTAGTTGTATTTATTGTTGTTGTAGTACCATTAACAGTTAGATTACCCGCAACAACTATATCATTAGGTAAACCAATAGTGATTGTTCCTGAACTCTCAGCAACATCTACCTCATTTGCAGTACCTGAAAATGTTGCAGTACCACCTAAAGCGATAGCAGTAGAACTAGAACCATCTGAAACTGTAATTGAAGAATTACTTAATTTTGAATTACCGATACTACCTGCAAGTTTTGAAGCAGCGATTGAACCTGCTAACATTGTATTTGATACTGAACTAGTATCACCGGTACCAACAAGAGTTCCTGTTGCTACTGGTAATGTTAATACAGCACTACTTGCAGCTGAATGAGGTTGTGCTTGAAGTGTTTGAGCGTGTGCATTATTATTTTCACAATAAAATTTTACTTTTGATACAACACCAGATGCTGTTCTAATATCAATATTACCATCATCAATAGATACACCGCCACTAGATCCATCACCATCCATAACAACTTTACCAGTGCCATTTGGGAGTAAACTAATATTGTTATTACCAGCAGAAATAATATCATTAGCGTTTACATCTAAGTCACCACCAAGTTGAGGTGTTGTATCTCCCACTAAGTCTGTACTTGCAAGAGCAGCTATGGATGTTGCTGTTGCCTTTTTTAGATTACCACTATCTGAAACATCTGATATTAAAAGACTATCACCACTTGCAGCGGTTACATTAGAAAATCCTGTAATAGCAGTTGATTCTAGTTGACCATTACCAACTGAATTATCATCAGGCGTAAATCTTCCTGTTTCTCTATCTCTATGAATAGCAAAAATATTATTTGTACCACTTGCAGGTGCAGAGGTAAATGTTATTCTTCTAGGGTTACCTGAACCGTCATTACCTATTGTGTAATCAACGCCAGGTTCTTGTACTGTTGTACCAACATATAGCAATAAACTATTTTGACCACCAGGAGTTATGTCTCTAGATAGATCAAATATAGTCGTAGATCCATCACCGCTGAAATCGTCTTTTACAGCCAATGGTGCATAACTTCTAACCGGTTCTGGTCCTATAAAATTACCCATTTTTATCCTCTATTAAGAATTAACATCTTCAAGTATTGAAAGTATTGCGTCAACTGAACTTGCCACATTACAAGATACCTTCAAAACATCAGCTGCTTCGGCCACTATCTTTTGTCCTGATATAACTTTTAAAGTTGAACCAGCAGGAATAGGTACATTTTTAATTACATTAATATCTGTACTTCCTCCGTGAGATAGTATAACTCCACATTGTACTGACGCATTAGTTTTATTACACAAATCCAATTCAATTAGAATTGAAGTTTTACCTGCGGGTACTGTGTATAAACTAGTCGGTGACGCTGTAACCCCTATACTTGATTGTACTGCCTTTTTAAAATCGTTTGCCATTTTGTTTTCCTATTATATTTATTATCCTAATGCTACTGCCATAGCAATAGAAAATCCTTTTGTCGAAATCGTTGAAGTAGCAAGAGCAGCATCGGTAGTCGCTGTGGTTACTAATGTACCTGTTTCATTAGGTATAGTTACCGTTGCATCCGAAGTAGGATTTGTTGCCACTAAAGTTGTTTCGTGAGCGTCAACTCCTGTTCCTTCAAAGATAATACCATTACTTAAATATAAGTTTTGCCAAGACTGAGTATCAATACCTAAACTAAAACTATCGTGTGAATTAGGCACAATATTAGAATTAACATCAGCATTAAATGTAATATTATCAGTATTAGCATCCCCCATTGTAATATTACCAGTCGCAGTAATATTACCTGTGACGGCCATACCAGTAGAGGTTACAGATACAACTCCTGTACCTCCAACACCTATATCTACTTGATCTGCACCACCGAAGAATATACCTGTATTAGTATCACCAGTATTTGTGATAGACGGAGCGCCTGCAGTACCATCTGGGAAACTTGCAACGCCAGTAAATGTAGGACTAGCAGCAGTTGCACTACCACTATTTAGTGTTACCACGGCCTCTATTACATCAGTAGCAGAAGCAATCTGTCCTGAAGCACCAGTTATACTTGCAATATCACCTACATCTACAGCGAGTTCATTAAACTCGACTCTAAACTCTTCTAGAGTATTGGATGTGGTTACATTTCTATCTGCCATTTGTATTTACCATCTTTGTTAATAAATTTTTTATCTCTTTAAAATCTTCTCTTAATTCGTTTACTTCTCTAACTAAACCTCTAATTTGTGCTTTTTCTGTTCTTCTTGCAGTTACCTTTTTCATATAAACTTCATATGAAGATTTATCAGTATTGATTATAGCATTACTATTTTCATCTCTTACCAAATTTTCATGTCCTTCTACTTTTAGTTTAGTCATTATACTGCCAATGCGATACCTCTCAAGTCTTTTAGTCTAGGTGGATAAACACTATTAGTTCCTTTTAGAACTGCCTTGAGTTGGAATGAAGTAAATCCTTCTAACCCAGCTACACTATATTTGTATTCACTAAAGGTTTCATAATCTTCAGCAGGTGGTACTGTACTATCAGAAGCACCAGTTGAATTAAATGGTCTAAAGTCAATATCATCTATCTTTCTAGTTTCAGAACCACCAGATACTCTATAATACAATTCTACCGAAGAAGATGATCTAATATTAGCACTAATTCTGATATCTAAGGCAGTTGACTCATTATCTAATTCTATCGGTCTTGTAATATAAGCAGAACTTGAACTACCGCCTACATTTTTAGTTTCAGCAACAAACTCTGGATGATTACCAGTAGTAGGACTATCAAGTCTATTTTGAGTACAGAAAATACTCTTTCTTGCAAGGTCAATCACAGGTGAAACATTATCCATTGTAGATGATATCTCATATGTATTAAATAATGATTTACTACCTGACATTTCATTAGTTTGGTTAATATCTGAAGCAATCATTTGAGGTGTTGTAAATAATATATTTTGAAATAAATCAATCTGTTCTTTTGCAGTAGCAGCAAGTAGTGAAAACTCTGTTTGTGAACCATTTACTGATTTACCACTAGTTGATCTTAAAAATATATTTGTTGTACACTCAGGTAAATTCATATTTTGAATACTAAGCATCGCCTGATCCATTATCATATTTTGTGTTGCAACAATATTAGAACCACCACCAGTTGATGTTGCATTTGCATTAGTAGAAACTGTAATATCGTATGAATCTATTGTAATATTAGAAATACTTGTATGTGTAGTATTTATTTCACTTGCAGGTATATTATTTGTTGTAGTTGCACCTGATAGGGTTACATTATTACTTGTTCCGTGCATACCATGATTTGGTTGTCTAACTCTAATAACAGCAGACCCACTAGTTGTTTGTAAAGCATTTGCCCCTAACTGTCTAGTAGGAGTAGAGTCGTTTACAAGTGTTAATGTTCCTGTTTTAGATACATCAAATACTGCTCTATTTAATTGAAATTTCATATCTTTAGTTTGATCTTCAGACCAAGTAGATCCATTTTGAGATTTAAATAGAACACCCATAGCTGGTTGTTTTGATACTAGTCTGTTAGAATCTAAAGTTTTTTGACCTGTCTCAGCAACATAAACATTATACTCTACACTATTGGCAAGTAGTACAAGAGCAAAAGCGTCAGTATCAGGTAAAAATATAGGTGCGTCAAAAGTAAATCTAGTTGCAGTTGAACCATCAGTTGAAGTATTTACTGATCCTGGATTTAAAGTTTTTGTTGCCAAAGGAACAATTTGATTAGTAGGATAACCATTACTCATTGTTCTTAGTTGCAGGGTTACTGGCACAGCAGTATCTTTTGTTCTAAAATAAACATCTATTGAAGTTATAAAAGCACCACCCTCGGTAGGCACAGTAAAAGATTGTGCGAGAGGATCGAACCATCCACCTCCAAAACCAGCAAAGAATGATAAATCTATAGTGAAAGGCCATTGAATCACCGGTGCAGTCAACTGAGTGCCGGCAATGGATTCTCTAACTGTATTGCTTCTTGTTATCTCTTGAGTACCTGTTAAATTTGTTCTTCTAAATTCTATTTCTCTGGTTGAGTGTACAGTCGCCTGTCTAGTTTCTAATCTACCCTCGGCAGTATATCTGGCTTCAGCAGATGTTCTAACATCATTTGAAATATTAGAGTTTGTACTACTATCAGTTAATCTAAATATTCTTGTTCCTGTTCTCCATCTAGGATTTGAATTTACTGTTGAGTCAGGTATAGCAAATGTTCCTGATACAGCGCCATTAGAATTAGTTATTAAAGAACCACCAAGTGAACCTCCATTAGGGGTTACATAACTTGTAATTGCAACATTATCAAAGAAAGGATAAACTCTTGTACTTGGTTTTAATCCAGTTGCAGTAAATGTAATCGTCCTACTTCTAATGAATGGTATAAAGGCAAGGTTAACTAATCTGTCACCTCTTGCTCTTTGTACTATTCGTGGTACTATGTCAGTTCTGATACCAGTTCTTCTTTGTCTAACTCTGGTATCTCGTCTTATAATATCTACTCTATCTCGTTGTGTGGTAGCAGCTTCTGTTCCAGTTACCGTTGAAGTTGTTGAGCCGGTCCAGAAATCTTGCCATTCATTCCATACCGTACCTGTTGTAAACGAACCATCTCTATTTGTAGTTCTACCAGCAACAAAGGTATCAAACGCACCGTCTGTAACCACTTGTAAGTCTGGTTGCCTTCTTACTTCCCTCCACTCATCACTAGGCGGATCTAAAGCAATTTGTCCTGACCAAACGATAACATCAAATGGATTAATATTTTCAACTGTTGTAGCGAATGGTTGAGATATTACACTTATCTCAGTATAAGGTAATGTAATAAAATCACTAGTTTTCTGATAATGTTTACTAGTTCTATGTGCGTCTGTTAAATCTGTAGCTGAGGTACTACCAGTATCAGTTGATTCTACTAAGGTTACAGCGTCTGTAAAGTGAGGACTTCTTGCCTCACCGTTTGCCATATCCATTGCAATATTATATCCTTCGTTATTAACATCACCTATATTGTGACCTGTAAAGTTATCTACAATAAATCCATTTTTAAATCTATCAAATCCATCAGCGTCTTGTATTTGTAAGTTTTCTGCAGCCGTTTCTAGTAAGGATAGTTGAGTATAGTATTCAACATTTTGTATTCTTTTTTCTAATCTACCGATATCTCTCATTGTATATCGTCTATTGTCTTGAGGAATTATTTGTACATCCTCAGGACCAAAAGTATAAGGAGAAATGCCTAATGTAAATAAATGCATAGCATCCTCTAAATCTTCAGGTGCTACAGGATTTAATGCGGCTGCGCCTTTTTTAATTCTAAACTCTCCTAATTTATCAATATATAATTTATCTATTCTAGGTAAATAGTATTCTAAATCTGTAAATATTAAACTATTAAATTTAGGTGTGTCTGAAGTTGAAGCACCAGTACCGTCAAATTCTCTATCAGGTCCACCAGACTCAATAGTTGAAGCGTCATCTACTCTAGGTCTAAAGTCTATACAATCTCTTAAATTAAATATTTCTCCAGTTGTATCTGAAGTATATTGTTGAATATCTGCATAATCACCTGGATAACTATCAACACTAAAGTAATCACCAGAACCGTGTGAGTAATATTTAAATGTAATTAGTAATCTACCGGTTACAGCGATTGAATTAACTTTCTTAACTAATCTACCTACATCATAGAAATTATCTCTTTGGCCAGTGTCTAGTGTAAATCTATCGGTAACATCTGTATCTGAAGCAGTAGCATTTGTACTAAAGTCAGCTGCCATTTTAACACTATTAAGTTCATAAACATCTGCCTTACCTAAATTAATTATATCTGCCTGAGCAGCTGCCTGTGTAGAAACTTGTAAAGTTGTATTTGCATTTGCAGTTTTTGATTTTTCACCAGCAGCACTTCTAGTTATTGTTGCGATAATTTTAACTTTGTGACCATTATAACCACTACCCATATTGATAGTTAAAGTTTGTGTTCCTGTTCCTGATATTGTAGGTGTAATAACATCACCAACAGCACCTGATCCACCACCACCAGTAGAAAGAATAGTCATTACATAATCAGTATTACTACTAGCAAGGAAAGTTTCACCAGAAGCCGCATTAAGAGTTGCACCACCAGTTGATGATAATGTTTCTACGAATGTTCTTCTTACAGTAAATGAAGTATCAGAAGCATTACTATTAGCAGTCGTTTTTAAAGTTTTGACAGGAGTATAGGGTAATTTAAATAAAGGACTATTTTTATTTGACTCTTGTCTTTTTGCTCTTCTTCTAATTGCAATCGTTTTTGTTGCAACACCCGAACCACCAACAGCAGTTGTTAATTCTAAATCAGTATTACTGGTAATACTTTCTACAATTTTTGTTGTAGTAGAACCAGCGTCATCTATGAATTCTATTGTGTCACCAATAACTAATTCAGAAACAAAACTTGTACCGAAACCAAGAACACCTGTACCTGAATTTCCGATTGATATATTACCAGTTAGAGTTGTAACCTCACCATAAGTTGAATCAATCGTAGTATCAGCAGTAAAATCAATATCGGTAACATCACTAAACAGTTGTCTAGTTTCAAAGAATTTTCTTGGATTAATACCTTTTCTACCGAAAGCACTAAACTGTATAACAGCAGTATATCCTGAAGTTGCACCAGTTATAGTTTCACTTTCTGTAAACTCTCCTTGAGTACTAGATAAAACTACCACATCGTGCTTTACAGTTGCACCTGAACCAGAATATGTTTGTGAAGAACCTTTAGCAACAGGTGTGCCACCTGAACTTGCGTCTGTAAATACTTCAAAGGTTGTAGCGGTAGGATTTTTAATAGTAAAGTTGCCATTGATATCAGTCATACCAGAAACACCTGCAATCGTAACCACTTGACCTTCTTTAAAGTTATGACCACCTGAGCAAGTAACCACAACAGGAGTAGCAGTTGTTGCACCAGTTATAGTTGCACTATTTTCACTTGATATACTTTCTACAATACCAGAAGCAGCACTAGTTCCGCCGGTTACTATTTCACCAGTTGTAAATCCAGAAGCATTACTGATTGTGCCATCTACTTCAATATGTGTAAACATTTCTATATCAAATAAGAATGCCTTATGTACTGAACTAGTAGGATATATACTTGCACTTGCAGTACCTGCCACATTTTCAATCCCTCTACATTTAGCACGACCGATTTCTTTTATATCAGCATTTGTGTTTGCGATTGATGTTCCTCTAGAACTTGTAGCAGTATCGAATAGTTTTATATTTGCATATGGTTTAATATCAGCTGCACCTGTACCAAAACCTTTTCCTATATCAGGAACATTATACATATTTGTTATGTGAACAAAATTACCTAAAGTAAATTGGGTTACATTAGCGTTTACATCTTTAAACTCTCTCGCCTTATCAATGTCTATAATATTAGGACCTGTTTTTTCTATTTCATAACCTTTAACATATGCTTTACCAGGTGATAATAACGCTGCCAGTTTTGTCGTTGCAGCCGTACCACCTTCATTAGTAGTAGCACCGTCAGAATATATACCTCTATTATTTCCTGAGGCAACACTTTCTCTTAAATCTAAATCGAAATCTGTTATTGTGTAATCACCAGATTCATCAAAAGTTCTTCTTGCAAGTGTATCAGCCAATTGATTATATTCAGTTTTACTTCTATTTTGTACTTCTATACCATTAATTACTCTTGATAATTCAATAAAGTCTACATCATCAGTTGAGTCGATAGCTTTTTTTGCTAATGTTAAATTAAATTTTAATCTATGAGCACCAGGGGCATTTTCATTTGAAGAACCAGCTGCATTATCATTTAAACTAGTATCATCTGTTGGTGTATTAATTTTTTCTTGTATTGTAAGACCTACACGATAAGAAGCTTGTTGTGTATATTTTTCTAATACTAATTGTTGAGCTGTTGTTTGTACAAAAAAACCTCTAACATAAAATATACCAGCAGATATATTAGCAAGAACACCTTTATGTAGTGTATTCACAACAGCAGAAACACTAGTACTAACACCACCTATTATTGCTGTGCCTGATATGGTTTCACTTGCAGTAAAAGCAGTAGAAGTGTTATTTGAACCACTATTTGTATATTCTACGAAAAGAGTATTAGGATCAGTACCATCAGTTGCTGATGTTTCTATTACTTTTGCTTTTACACCTGAAGTGGCACCAGTTAATACAATACCTTTTAAGTCAGATAAAGTGCTAGTTCCTGTAAATGAGGTTAGTTTAATAGTACTTCTAACGACTACTTGAACAGATCCTGGTACTACAATATCACCTTCTTTGAAAGTATGGTTACCGAATCGTTCTATCTGTGCTTGAAGAATAGTTTGTGCTTGGGTAAGTTCTCTTGCTTGTAAGGCATAAGAAGGTCTGAATAATACTCTATGGTAATTATTACTGTCAGCAAAGTCATCATAATAAGGGCTGACATTAAAATCGGTTATGGTTGCCATTATATTTCCCTTAGAATTCTATAATTAATTTAATGTTTTCCGTTTGATCTGAGGCCCTAGCGATTGGTGCTCTATTTTCTAGATAGATAATATCACCTGAGTCAGGTTGTATTTCTGGATTTGAATAACCAGATGTAAATACAACAGCGTTTACAGTTGAAGAACTAGCAATAGGTGTTGCAGTTGCACTTGAAGTCGCACCTGTAATCACATTTGTTCCACTAAATGCTGTTCTATTACCACTAGAGTCAGCACCACAATCTGGGAATCTTGTTTGTATGTAATATAGAATTCTATTTGTTGAATCCCAACTAACCACTTTTCCTACAGCACCAGTAGTTGCCTGTGAAATTTTTTCATCAACAACAAAAGTTCCTGGTGTCGGTGACGAATTAATTAATACCGCATTAACGCCTCTTAGTGTTGTGGCACTAGAAACAGTTGTAGTACCAAAATTTGTTGGGTCTCTTACTACACCAATTTGTCTAAAGTCATTTGC
>CENP01091626.1_pt1 | contig 14807 bp, 14 predicted proteins | sample 361281 | NCBI WGS metagenome assembly CENP01 (sample SAMEA2591122, study PRJEB7988) | marine metagenome | biome: marine biome (ENVO:00000447); feature: deep chlorophyll maximum layer (ENVO:xxxxxxxx); material: saline water (ENVO:00002010), including plankton (ENVO:xxxxxxxx) | depth 70 m
ATGCTTTTGCCTACAGCAACGGAGGTGTAGCTTCAGCATTAATTTCTTTGCCTTTGCGTTATATGCATACCACTGTTGAAATGGTTCATCGAGAAGATATTGAGAATGTTATTCGTTTGATTTACGAAACACTATTAACGATTGATCCCAAAAAAGGGTTTAGTTATTTTGACTAGAAGCTAAAATGGCTTGGTTGAGACCCTTCACAACTGCTGGGCCTTCATATACGAATCCTGTATAGAGTTGAATCAAATCAGCTCCAGCATTTAGTTTCTCAATGGCATCCTCAGGTTTGTGAATTCCCCCTACTCCAATTATTGGGAATGCTCTTTGACTTTTTTCTGAAAGAAAACGGATTACCTCTGTACTTTTTTTGGCTAATGGTCTTCCACTAAGGCCTCCTTTTTCATGTTTATTTTCAGATTGAAGACCTTCTCTATTTAGTGAGGTATTAGTGGCTATCACTCCTGCTGTTTTGGTCGTTTTTACAATATCAATGATATCAACTAACTGCTCTTCCGTTAGATCAGGAGCAATTTTTAGGAGTATAGGTTTAGGCTTTACAGTCAATTGATTATGTTTTTGTAAAGTATTGAGTAAATCTCTTAACGGCTTTTTCTCTTGTAGTTCCCTTAGATTGGGGGTATTTGGTGAACTTACATTAACAACAAAATAATCCACATGAAGATAAAGCGCCTTAAAACAATATATATAGTCGTCTACTGCCTTATCATTGGGAGTGATTTTATTTTTACCAATGTTTCCTCCTATAATAATATTATTGTTTTTCCTCAATCTAGGAATGACAGCTTCAACTCCTTCATTGTTAAATCCCATTCTATTGATCAATCCCTCATCCTCTAGCAAACGGAATAAACGTTTTTTAGGATTGCCACTTTGGGGTTGAGGAGTCAATGTCCCTATTTCTATGAATCCAAAACCAAAGTTGGAAAGTTCCCTGAATAATTTGGCGTCTTTATCAAAGCCAGCAGCCAGACCCACAGGATTTTTAAATTTTATACCAAATAATTCTTTTTCTAGTCTGGGATGGTTGACTTGGTAAAGTGTTCTAATCAAAACAGGAACACCAGGAATCTTATTTATAATTCGAATCAAGTAAAAAACAAAATAATGTACCCATTCTGGATCTCCTAGAAAAAGTATGGGTTTGATCAGATAACGATACATAATTGAATGTAAAAAAAATACCGCATCTGCGGGATAAAATTATTTTTTTACCGGGTTGAGTTTTAAACTCATCTCTAGTGATAAGGCGGAGCGCTCAATTTTCAACTTTCCTGCCATGGTTTCAATCACACAAGTGTCGTCTTTGTCATTGAGATCCATAACCTTGGCATGGAGACCACTTTTTGTTACCACCCGATCACCTTTAGCCAGGTTTTTTATAAAATTCTTTTCCTTTTTTTGTCTACGTTGTTGAGGTAGTATAATAAAGAAAAAGAAAACCACCAACATTAAAAGTAAAAATGGCATTTGCCCGGAAAGTCCATCCATAGGTTTTTTTTAGTTTGTGCTGTTTTGCTGTTGACGGGCCTTAGCAGCATCATCGCGTTGTTTTTGTTTTACAGGATCAGGAGTTACCATGGCTTTAATTCTCAATGTCTCACGACCATTGGAAGTGTTTGCTGATATGGTTACCGTTTTTTGCTGCATGTTGGGTTTGTTGCTAGAATCAAAGCTAACAAGAATTTCTCCAGATGCTCCAGGGGCTATGGGGGTATTTTTTGGATAATTTGGTACTGTACAGCCACAGCTTCCTCTTGCATCAACAATTATCAAATCCGTTTGACCTGTATTGGTAAAGGTAAAAGTTGTTTGTACCGTTTCCCCTTCTTGAATCGTTCCAAAGTCGTGCACGCTTTTGTCAAAAGACATACCAGCAGTTGCAGTTGCAGCTTTGGATTCAGATTGGGCAGCTTTTTCTTGATCAACTTTTTTCGAAGCGCTTTCATTACAGCCTGAAGAATTTAGAACCATAGTGCAAACAAAAAATAAAGCAATTTTCCTCATTTTAATTTTTTAAAGTTTTCATCTTCAAATTTAGCAAAAAAACATTAAATCAATCCCCTACCAGCCTTATTTAATCGTCCAGATTCTTGAAAATCTTTGATTGTTTTATCCAAAATCCCGTTAATAAAAATATTACTTTTTGGTGTAGAATAGTCTTTAGATATTTCTATATATTCATTCATGGTCACTTTGGTTGGAATCGAGGAGAAATACAAAAGCTCGGCCATAGCCATTTTGATCATAATCCCATCCAAAACAGCAATTCTATCACTATCCCAGTTGGGAGTTCTGCCTTCCATTTCCTTTTGTAAAAGATCATTATTCTCTACGACCTTTTCCAACAACTCAATTGCAAATTTTGGATCTTCATCACCTATATTCATTTCTGGAAAACACAAGCTATTACTATCACTAGGATCAATTTTATTCAAAATATTAAGTAAAAAAGTGTTTACTACGGGAAGGTCGTCAACCCATGTCAATTCAATATCTTCTATGTAATCGTAAAATTGGTCAGAGGGAGCGACAATTTCTTTGAAAAAAAAAGCAATAATTGATCTGTCATCTTCCAAAGATGGAGATTCTATCTTAGAATAGGCTTGAAATTTTTGACTCTCCAAGAGAATTTTAAAATTAGATATAATGTAATCAAAATCCAACTCCCAAAATTTGATTTTTCTTTTTTTTATATGTTGAATAAGTATCGGGTGCTGTGCTATAAAACTTAAAATTTTATTTTGAACAAGCTTCCCTAAATCAGGTTTAACAGTTTTTGATCTTAATTCCTTCTGCAAATTTTTTTGATTTTTAGCATGCTCATGAATTGATTTGAGAAAAGCCAAAAGAGTTAAGTATAAAGAAAAAGTGTTGAGATAGCTCTTTTTAAAAAAATCAACTTCTTTTCCCGGATTCCCTTCCCAGGTTTGTAAAAAGGAATACAAGGACTGCATTACTTTAATTCGCAGATGTCTTCGGGTTAGCATGTAGGGTACAACGAATATTTTTCATAAAAATAGCGCTTTAGTTTTAATTAATTTAACTAAAAAAACTTTTTGGATTTAAGAACAAAAGCATTTGTTTACCTTTGGTTTTTTATCAAACTGACCTATAGTCAAATTGATTAATGAGAGAGCTAAAGTACCTCAATAAATACTTAAAAAAATATTTTTTTAAAATCCTCCTGGGAATTATTATCACAATTATTTCTAGGGTCTTTTCCTTGTTTACCCCTCGATTAATTGGAAAATCTCTCACAGCTGTAGAAAATCATCTTTTGAATAATAATGGGACGTTGGATGGACTCAAATCTTTATTACTTAATAACATATTAATCATTATTGGAGCAACCCTGCTATCAGGTTTTTTTACTTTCCTAATGCGACAAACCATAATCAATGTTTCGCGTTACATCGAATACGACCTTAAAAACGAAATCTTTTTTCATTATCAAAAGCTTACACAACGTTTTTACAAAAATAACAGAACGGGAGACTTGATGAGCAGAATCAGTGAGGATGTGAGTAAAGTAAGGATGTATGTTGGGCCTGCCATAATGTACAGTATGAACACAATTACTTTATTTGTATGCGTGATCACTATAATGTTTAGTATTGACGCAAGGCTCTCCATTTACACTCTTATCCCACTTCCAGTTTTATCTTTCATCATATATAAATTAAGTAGGATAATCAATTCAAGAAGTATTGTGGTGCAAGAGATGCTCTCAAAATTGTCATCATTTACCCAAGAATCTTTCAGTGGTATTTCTGTGATCAAATCCTATGGGCTGGAAACAAACACCTACAGAGGTTTCAAAAATATGGCAGGAGAAGCAAAAGAAAAAAATATGAATTTGGTCAAAGTTCAAGCTTGGTTTTTTCCAATGATGATACTTTTGATAGGACTGAGCAACCTCATCGTTATTTTTATTGGTGGTCAACAATACATGGATGGAATCATTGAAATAGGTGTATTGGCAGAATTCATTATTTACATCAACATGCTTACTTGGCCAGTCGCTGTAGTGGGTTGGATTACCTCCGTGGTTCAACAAGCTGAGGCTTCTCAACAAAGAATTAATGTTTTTTTAAATGAATCAATTGAAATTCAAAACGGTGCGTTTGAAGATTTGCCTGTAAAAGGTGAAATTACATTTGATAAGGTAACGTTAATCTATCCAGAAACACAAATAAAAGCTTTGGACGAGATAAGCTTTTCTATAAAAAACCAAGAAACACTCGGTATAATTGGAAAAGTAGGTGCAGGAAAATCATCAATACTCAATTTGATTAACCGTCTTTATGATCCAGATTTGGGTGAAATTTTATTGGATGGTCATAATATTAAAAATTTTGAACTTGAAAAACTTAGAGGCCATATTGGAAATGCACCCCAAAATGCCTTTTTATTTTCTGATAGTATTGAAGAAAATATTCGTTTTGGTAAATGGGGAGCCTCAAAAAAAGAAATAATAAATGCATCAAAAAATGCTGCCATTCACAAAAACATCAAAAAATTCAAAAAAGGTTACAAAACCTTATTAGGAGAAAGAGGACTTACCTTATCGGGTGGGCAAATCCAAAGAGTGTCGATTGCAAGGGCTTTGATAAAAGATCCCGAAATATTACTTTTTGATGACTGTTTATCTGCTGTTGATACAGGGACTGAAGAAAAGATTCTAAAAAACCTGAAAGATTTTTGTGCAAAAAAAACAACGATAATAGTAAGCCATAGGATTTCAACAGTAAAAGACGCAGATCATATCATCGTATTGGATAAAGGTAAAATTGTTGAAAAAGGTAATCATCAAAATCTACTCCAAATTGGAGGGATTTACTTAGATCTTTTTAACAAACAACAGAATGAAAAGGAATATTAATTTGTTTTGTTTCATTTTTTTTTACAATTTTGATATATACTAAATTAATAAAAACAAAAGTTCGATGTATAATAACAATGATAAAGAACGGGAAGAGATTTTTTCCAAAGTTCTAAGGGCAGGAAGAAGAACTTATTTTTTCGATGTGCGTGAGACTAAGGCCAGTGATTACTACTTGACCATTACAGAAAGTAAAAAATTCACCAATGATGATGGCACGTTTCACTACAAGAAGCACAAAATTTACCTCTACAAAGAGGATTTCAAAGATTTTAGCATAATTTTAGGAGAAATGGTTAATTTCATAATCAAAGAAAGAGGAGAAGAAGTCATAAGTGATAGACATCAAAAGAATTATGATAAATACAAAAATTTGGACTCTGTAGAGGCTTCAGCTAACAATTTTACAGAACTGAATTTTGAAGACATCTAAATTTTGATGCGCTTTTTTTAAAAATTTTTATTTATTACAATATATATTTAAATAAGATTTTTTTTAAGACATAAAATGGCCAGAACCAATTCTTTTATGCTTCCTTTAGATACGAAAGCTCCAGACTTTTCTCTGCCCAATTGTATTAGTCATTCTCAAAATTCTTTAGATCAAGTTAAGGGATCATCAGGCACATTGGTGATATTCATGTGCAATCACTGCCCCTATGTGCTACATCTCATCGATAAAATAGTAGAAATTAGTAACCAAATTAAAGATTGGGGAATCAATACAGCTGCAATCTCTAGCAATGACATAAAACGTTACCCAGATGACAGCCCAGAACTGATGAAAGAATTTGCAATTGAAAAAGGTTTCAAGTTCCCTTATTTATATGACGAAACCCAAGAGGTTGCTATCGCCTACGAGGCTGCTTGCACCCCAGACTTTTATCTTTTCGATGACATTCTAAGTCTTGTATACCGTGGGAGGTTTGACGATGCCACACCGAATAGTAAAAATCCTGTAACAGGGTATGATTTGATGCAAGCTTGTGAAAACTTACACAAAGGAATCGAACAAAATAAATATCAGATTCCTAGCTTAGGTTGTGGGATTAAATGGAAAGAAGGTAATGAACCCAAAGGATTTTCTAACTAAAATCTACCAACTCTACTTCGAAAATCAATGTAGTTTCTGGTGGAATAATCTCTCCAGCACCTCGAGATCCATAGGCAAGCTCACTTGGAATAACCAGTTTTGCTGCTGACCCTTTTTTAAGTAACGCAATCCCTTCGTCCCAGCCTTTGATAACTCTTCCTTGACCTAATGGGAAGTTTATTGGCTCATTTCGTTCGTAAGAGGAATCGAAAACAGTTCCGTCAAGCATCATTCCCCTGTAATGAACAGAAACATTACTTCCTTTAGCAGGTTCCTCGCCTGTTCCATCCCGCGTTATTGTGTAATAAAGTCCACTGCTGGTTTTTTGCATTCCTCCGATTAAATCCTCCATTTCATTTTCAAAGGCATCTTTGGTGGCTTTAACCATGGACTCTTTTTTATTTACAAATAACTCAAAGGCAGCAACTGGATCCCAGGCCTCAGCGTTGGCTCCGATTCTTTCAATGGTAATGTTTTTAATCATGTCCTCCTGTGAAACGGAATCAACAACCTCTTGGCCTTCAACTAATTGACCGAAAACAGTGTGCTTCCCATCCAACCAAGGAGTGGGAATATGTGTAATAAAAAATTGACTGCCATTGGTTCCAGGCCCGGCATTGGCCATTGATAAAATTCCTGGACGATCGTGTTTTAACTCTTGATGAAACTCATCATCAAAATTATATCCAGGACCTCCGACTCCAGTCCCGTGAGGACATCCCCCTTGAATCATGAAATCCTCAATAACACGATGAAATTTGAGTCCATCATAATAAGGTTTCCCTAAAGCTTTAAAATCATTTTCTATTAATCCTTTGACAAGACCTACAAAATTTCCAACGGTACCAGGTGTTTTGTCATATGTCAGTTGAACCTTAATATTTCCTTTATCTGTTTTGAAAGTAGCAAAAATACCCTCCTGCATGGTTTTGGATTTAATTTTGGCGAAGATAAGAATAGTTGGTAAAAATGTGATGTTTTGGACTAATTTCCAACTTCACTAATAAATTTAAGTCGAAAAAGACGCAATTCTTCATCTTCGTAGTCTCCATCAAATACATCTGAGGCTAACCCCAAGTCGTCAGATTCAGCCTCCATAAAGTAGTCTTTTAACTCATCAATTTGATCCTCATCAAATATTTCATTAATCCAATATTGAATATCAAGTTTTGTTCCTGAAAAAACTATGGTTTCCATTTCTGAAATCAATTGAGACATTACCATCCCCTTAGCTGAAGCTATATCATCAAGAGATAATTTTCGATCTATGCTTTGGATCAAGTACAGTTTCAAACTCGATTTTGCTCCAGTACTTTTAATAATTAAGTCATCAGGTCGAGAAATTTGATTTTCATCAACATATTTCTTAATCAAATCAATAAACTTAAAACCATAGCGCTTCGCTTTTCCCTCCCCTACACCATTAATTTGATTAAGTTCTTGGATGCTAATCGGATATTTCAAGGCCATATCCTCTAGTGAATATTCCTGAAAAACAGCAAAAGAGGGAACATCTTCCTCTCTTGCTACTTGTTTCCTTAGAGAGCGCAATAATTCCATTAATACCGTATCGGTACTGGTTTGAGATTTATTAACAATAAAATTGGATTCCCTCGATTCATAGTCATGGTCAGCAGTGAATAAAAAAGAATCAGGGTTTTTCAAAAAAAGTTTAGCTTTTTCTGTAACTCTTATAATACCATAGGTCTCAATTTCCTTAGTAAAATAACCCCCAATAAGTGCCTGTCTCAACAATGCCATCCAAAATTTCGAGTCTTTTTCTTTTCCTACACCAAAAAAGGTTTTTTCATGTGTTTTGTGAGACAATATCAAAGCATTTTTAACCCCCGTTAGTGTCTTTACTATTTCTTTTGACTTATATTTTTGTTTAGTATCCAAAACTAATTGGATCAAAATTTTAAGTTCCCTGCTGGCTTCTCTCTGTGGTTTGGGAAACCGCACATTATCATCCATATCCGCTCCCTCTCCATTTTCAGAATCAAAATGCTCTCCAAAATAGTGTAAAATGAATTTTCTTCGGGAGATAGATGTTTCGGCGAAAGCAACCATATCGTTGAGTAATGAAAAACCTATCTCTTGCTCTGCAACAGGTTTTCCAGACATGAATTTCTCCAACTTTTCTATGTCTTTGTATGCATAAAAAGCCAAACAGTGCCCTTCTCCATTATCTCGTCCTGCTCGTCCTGTCTCTTGATAGTAACTTTCTATACTTTTAGGCATATCATGATGGATTACAAATCTCACGTCAGGTTTATCGATACCCATTCCAAAAGCTATAGTAGCTACGATCACATCACAATCTTCTTTGAGAAACATATCTTGATTTCTATCACGAGTTTTTGAATCCAAACCAGCATGATAGGGTAAAGCATTTACTCCATTTACCTGTAAAACCTGCGCCAATTCTTCAACTCTTTTTCTTGAGAGACAATAAACTATCCCAGACTTTCTTGAATTAATCTTAACAAATTTTATGATTTCAGCATCAACATTTGCTGTTTTTGGTCTTACTTCATAATATAAGTTGGGTCGATTAAATGAAGATTTAAATACCTTTGCATCGAGAATCCTTAAATTTTTTAAAATATCATCTTGCACTTTTGGAGTAGCAGTAGCGGTTAAAGCTACAATTGGTATATTTCGACAAATTTGATCTAAAATGGTTCTCAAATTCCTGTATTCAGGTCTAAAATCGTGACCCCACTCAGATATACAATGTGCTTCATCAACAGCTAAAAAGGAGATATTTATGGACTTAAAAAAGTCAATAGTATCTTTTTTCGCCAGAGACTCAGGAGCTACAAATAATAATTTTGTGACACCATTTATCAAATCTTGTTTTACTTTAAGAGTATCAGTTTTGTTTTGTGAGGAATTCAAAACGTGCGCAACCCCGTCAGTCTGGGAAATACCTCTAATGGTATCTACTTGATTTTTCATTAGAGCAATTAGAGGAGAAACCACCAAAGCTGTTCCTTCACTAACTAGCGCAGGTAGTTGATAACACATTGACTTTCCACCACCAGTGGGCATTATTACAAAAGTATCGTTACCAGACAGCAGATTCTCAATTACAGGTTCCTGTAGACCTTTAAAATTTGAAAAACCGAAAAATTGCTTTAGAGATTTTTTTAAATTATATTGATTCTCCAATGCGAGTGCTTTAATTTTAAAAATTAGCTAAATTTGTAAATACAATATAAGTCTTTTAAGAAAAAAAAGCTAATCAAAAAATAGAAATTGAGCGAAACCTCAAGCCTTTCGGAAATTGCTCGAAATATTATAAGTATTGAGAACGAATCATTGGTATCACTAAGAAAATCAATAGATCAGAGTTTTGATAAAGTAGCTGATCTGATTCACAAATCCAGTGGAAAAGTGGTATTAACTGGAGTAGGTAAAAGTGGAATAGTTGCTATGAAGATAGTCGCAACTTTATGTTCTACGGGCACGCCCTCTATTTATCTTCATGCAGCTGATGCAACTCATGGAGACATTGGAATGATCGAAAAAAATGATGTAGTCATTGGAATTTCTAAAAGCGGTAATTCTAGAGAGATAAAAGACTTGATTCCCTATCTCAAAATGAATGGCAATGTACTAATTGGAATGACAGCAAATTCTACTTCCTTTTTGGCAAAACAATCAGATTATCTCCTTTTTACTCCAGTCGAAAAAGAGGCATGCCCTAATGGTTTAGCACCTACTGTAAGTACAACAGTTCAGATGGTTATGGGAGACGCCCTAGCGATAGCGCTAATGGAATTGAATGGCTTTAAATCTGAAGATTTTGCCAAACTTCATCCTTCGGGTACATTAGGGAAAAAATTACATCTTAAAGTTGCTGATTTACTCGACGATTCCAGAATTCCAAAAGTGTCAATAGATGCTAGCTTAAGAGACGTTATTTATGAAATTTCAGATAAAAGATTAGGAGCCACTATAGTTGAAGAAAACGGTTTGGTGTGTGGGCTAGTAACAGATGGAGACATCAGAAGAGTTCTTCAAATAAATGAAAATATTAGTGGATTTAAAGCTTCAGACGCTATGACAAAAAACCCCATATGCGTCGAAGAAAATATGTTGGCAAATGATGCAATGAAATTAATGCAAAACAAAAAAATAAATCATTTAATTGTATTAGATAAGAGACAAACTTATATAGGTATAGTTCATGTTTTAGAATTTATTAAAGAAGGATTAAATGGATAAAAATCCAAAAGAAATGTCTTTTTTAGACCACTTAGAAGAACTTCGTTGGCATCTGATACGCTCCTGTTTAGCAATTGTTATTTTTGCCTCTGTTGCTTTCATTGCAAAAGATTTTATTTTTGACACTATCATTTTTGGACCAAAAAAAATTGATTTTCCCACCTACATGTGGTTCTGTCATCTTTCTGAAACCTTTGGTCAGGGTGACAGTTTTTGCATTAGCGAAATGCCCTTTAGAATACAAAGTAGGACAGTAGCAGGCCAATTTTCTGCTCACTTATGGACTTCTATTTTAGCAGGTTTTATTGTAGCATTTCCCTATGTGATTTTTGAGTTTTGGAAATTTGTTAGTCCTGGTCTACATGAAAATGAAAGAAAAAACGCAAGGGGTTTTATTTTTATTTCCTCGCTTCTATTCTTTTTTGGAGTCATTTTTGGTTATTATGTGGTCACTCCACTATCGATCAACTTTCTTGGAAATTATGCCGTCAGTGGAGAAGTATTTAATGATTTTGATCTCAGCAGCTACATTGGATTGTTGAGAGCATCTGTTTTAGCAAGTGGCCTTATTTTTGAACTTCCAATAATTATTTTCTTCCTTACCAAAGTGGGGATCGTAACACCTAATTTTTTAAGTAAAAATAGAAAGTTTGCTCTTGTTATTGTATTGAGTTTATCTGCCATAATTACTCCCCCAGATATTGTAAGTCAAATCATTGTTAGTATACCCCTTCTAATATTATATGAAGTAAGTATCTTTATATCAAAATTTACCTACAGACGCTTAGAAAAAGAAATACAAAAAGCTACCTCTAAATCATGATATTGAGTGCCCAAAATATTGAAAAATCCTACAAGGGTAGAAAAGTAGTAAAGGGGATTTCCATTTCGGTAGAACAGGGAGAAATTGTTGGGTTATTAGGGCCCAATGGTGCTGGTAAAACAACATCATTTTACATGATTGTTGGTCTTATAAAATCTCAAGGTGGAAAGATACTTCTAGACAGTATTGACATAACCTCTTACCCAATGTACAAAAGAGCGCAAAATGGTATCGGATATTTAGCCCAAGAGGCCTCTGTGTTCAGAAAACTCAGTGTGGAGGATAATATTTTGAGTGTTTTACAATTAAGCAAACTCTCCAAAACTGAGCAGAAAAAAAAAATGGAAGGTTTACTTGAAGAGTTTGGGTTGACCCATATTCGGAAAAGCCGCGGAGACCTCCTCTCTGGTGGGGAAAGAAGACGCACAGAAATTGCAAGAGCTCTATCTACTGATCCAAAATTTGTTCTATTAGATGAACCTTTCGCCGGGGTTGATCCTGTTGCTGTTGAAGATATTCAAAAAATCATTGCTCATCTTAAGAAAAAAAAAATAGGTATTCTCATTACCGATCACAATGTTCAGGAAACCCTAGCCATTACTGATAAGACCTATTTAATGTTTGAAGGAAGTATTCTAAAATCCGGAAAACCAGAGGAATTAGCACAAGACGAAATGGTAAGGAAGGTATATCTAGGTCAAAACTTTGAGCTGCGAAAGAAAAAAATTGATTTTCAATAACTTAATGTGATAATACACTTACGATATTATTAATTAAGCTCGAATCACTTGTGACTTAAATACCTATTTTTAGAATACTATTTTTTAAGAGATTTAAAAATAAGTAAAGTAAAACTCCTAAACTAATGCCGCCTAAACCAAAATAAAAAATAAACATAGGGGCAGTCAGAAGCAATAAAACCCTCAAAATATTGTCGGCAATTCCAGTTCTCAATGTCTTAAAAGAGAATAAGTCGAACCTTGCATTCATAAGTATTACAAATATAACGGTCGACAAAATCAGTCCAGGGTTGGAAATAACTAGTGGTTTTAAGAAAGAAAAAGCAGGAAACTTAATTAATAGGGGAAGTCCACCAAAAAACAGAGCCATAGATGGGGTAGGTAGACCAACGAAATGATTTTTTTTTGATCCATCAATATTAAATCTTGCAAGCCGAAAGGCTGCCCCCAACGGGATCAAAAAACCAATAAAAACCCAAGGAATAAATTCAACTACTGTATTGAGTGGCCAGCCAATTTCAATTTCAAAAGGCTTATTTCCAGCCATAACAAAAAGTTGTGCCAATATGATCCCAGGAGCTACTCCACAAGTAACCATATCTGCCATAGAGTCCAATTGAACACCTAGGTCACTCTCAACCTTTAATAAACGTGCAAAAAAGCCGTCCCAAACATCAAAAAATACACCTGTTAATAAAAAAATAAAAGCGGTTTCAAATTGAAATATACAAGCAAAATAAATTGAAAAACAACCTGACAAAAGGTTTAATGAAGTGAAAAAATGTGGAACTGATTTTTTTATCATTAATTTTGTGAAACCAATTATATATTCAAAATTTTGGCAAATTAAGCTTTGATCTACTAAGAAAAAAATAACCAGACATAAATTCAATGACTTTTTACAAAAATCCCTTAGTATTGTCTGTTTTTTCTGGAGTATTACTTCTCTTGTCTTGGCCTGTTCAAGGCTTATCAATGCTTATTTTTTTTAGTTTAATTCCCCTTTTTTTTGTTGAGGAACTCATTTCGGAAGCCTCTATTAAACAAAAAAAAATAAAGCTTTTTACTTACTTATATGTGGCGTTTTTCATTTGGAATCTAGGAACAACATGGTGGATTATCAACTCTTCTGTGTTTGGGATGACCTTTGCAATTCTATGTAATTCATCTTTTTACACATTAATGATGATGCTTTTTCACTGGTCCAAGAAAAGACTTCCACTTCGAACTGCCTACATATTTTTAGTTACACTTTGGATTACATTTGAAAAATTTCACTTGGAATGGGAATTTTCATGGCCTTGGCTAAACCTTGGGAATGTTTTTTCAGAGGATGTTCATTGGATTCAATGGTACGAATACACGGGTACCTTTGGAGGCAGTCTATGGGTATTATTTATTAACATTGGTCTTTTTGAAGTTCTAAAAAAATACAAACCCAGTCTAAAAAATACATACTGGATTAAAAATTTAATTCCTTGGTTGATTGGAATAGCAATTCCCATAGCTGTTTCGTTAATTATTTTCAAAAGTGAAAAAGCACTAACCCCTTCTACAGAAGTTTTACTTCTTCAACCCAACATCGATCCTTACGAGGAAAAATACGAGAGGGAAAATACTTACTATTTTGATTTAATGGCCACTATGACCGCTGAACAAATAACTGATCAAACCCGCTACATAATTACACCAGAAACATATTTTAGCGCGGGACTTGGCACATCATTGGATGAGTTCACCTCCACCCCGCTATACCGCAGGTTGGATTCTCTATTACAACAAAACCAAAAAATACAACTGGTGACTGGCATACAGTCCTACAATGTCCATAGAAACAATATTAAACCTACCCCAACATCAAATTTTATTAGGGAGGGCATTTGGGTAGATTTCCACAACTCCGCGTTAAAAATGGAATACAATGAGGAACCCGAATTTTATCACAAGTCAAAACTCGTAGTAGGTGTAGAAAACATGCCCTACAAAAGTTTTTTTACACCCCTTTTGGGTGAATTTCTTCTGGATCTTGGAGGAACTGTTTCGAGTCGAGTTACACAAGATTACAGAAGTGTTTTTGAACACCAAAAAACCAACCTTAAATTGGGCCCTGTCATTTGCTATGAATCCATTTACGGAGAGTTTGTCTCAGAATATGTTAGAAACGGTGCCCACTTTCTCACGATTATTACCAATGATGCTTGGTGGGGTAATACGGCGGGTCATAAACAACTTTTGAGCTATGCACGCCTGAGAGCGATCGAAAACCGAAGGGATATTGTTAGGAGTGCCAATACAGGTATTTCGGTAATAATCAATGCCAAGGGAGAAATTACAGACAAATTACCCTATGATTTCAAAGGAGTATTAAAAGGTAAATTTGCCCCTCAAGAAAGAATTACTTTCTATACTAAATATGGCGATTACATTGCGCGTTGGTCTGGGTTTATTTCAGTCCTATTTTTTTTAATTGCGATTAGTGGGAGACTCAAGAAACGTTCTTGAACTTTGAGTGATACTAAGTAATAGTAAGTAATTTCCTTCAAAATAAAATTCATCTAAATAATTGAGTTAGCTATTTTTTTTATAAAGATTTAACCCTTATTCGATGATTTTAACCTCTGGTAGCCATTTATCACCATGTATTCTGTTTTCATTTCTAAAAATCACAAAAATTATTGTTGTCTATTGAACTCTGTTATAATCGTTTATTATTAGTACTTTCAAGAAAGTAAATAAATTTTGACCAAAGCAGTAATTACTATCCCTCTACTTCTTGGTTAAGATAATTGAAAGGACTAATATGAGTGGGTTTAAACTTTATACTAAAACAGGAGACGATGGAACTACAGGTTTACTTTCTGGCAAGCGGGTAAACAAGCATCATGTTAGAATAAAAGCCTACGGTACATTAGATGAATTAAATGCTTGGGTGGGTATGATCAGAAACTTCGAAATTGATGACAATACAGAAAATACCTTGATAAAAATTCAAAATGAATTAATGATAAT
>CENP01047230.1_pt1 | contig 14797 bp, 12 predicted proteins | sample 361281 | NCBI WGS metagenome assembly CENP01 (sample SAMEA2591122, study PRJEB7988) | marine metagenome | biome: marine biome (ENVO:00000447); feature: deep chlorophyll maximum layer (ENVO:xxxxxxxx); material: saline water (ENVO:00002010), including plankton (ENVO:xxxxxxxx) | depth 70 m
CTCATCATTATAAAAATATAAAAGATTCATTTAATGTCTGCCATGGTGCTAAAGAGAGTAACATTAACATTATAAAAATCTTAAGGTGGTTAGTAGATAGAAATATTATTAGTTTTAAATCCGGAGCACTTTTTTTAGAATGGTTGGAGAGAAATTTTGGAACAACATCATCAATTGAGGAACAAACTAAAGGATTGCCAGCAATTTATGGACTAGCGCAAGGCACTAAAAACCAAAAAGCTGCAACTGTAGCTGTTACTTTATCTAAAGAAGAATTAGTTAATCCCTGGGGAATGGGAGCGATAACGGGTTTTCCTCTTGCTTTTGGGTTAGAGCTATTCTTAGAGAACAAAATTAATCAAAAGGGTGTTTTAGCGCCAGAAGGAGCTATAGATCCTGATGAATTTTTTTCTCTATTAACTGATTACCCACTCGAAATATCTAGATCGTGGGAGCATTAATCTAGAACAACTAAAGTTGCTCCATTCTCTACTTGCTCATCTTTATGAATTAATATTTCTTTAACTTTTCCATCACTTGGAGCCAATACTTTGTGTTCCATTTTCATTGCCTCAAGGATTACTAAAGTGTCTCCTTTTTTAATCTTTGCTCCTTTTTTTATTTTTACTTCAACAACTTTACCTGGCATTGGAGCATTTAACCCTCCATCGATAGATACTTTTTTTACTGTCTCAAACTTAGGAAGAATTTTAAAGAGCACATCTCCGCTTTTAGACTGAATAAGCAACAAATCATCTTCACAAGTAATTTTGCTTCTTATTCGTACGTTATCAATTTCAATATCAATAAAATTCTTATCCCATGAATTTATTTTTGCCAAGTTATTGTTATCAGTTGTAAAAATTTCTTCTCTATTATTATTATATTTAACAGTTAGCGGCTTATCTTTATATTGCAATTTAACTTCTTGCATAGGAAGTCTTGCGTTATTCCAACCTGAAGATAAATTAGATAAAACTTCCGATTCGAATCTATTTTTTCCCTGAATCCACATTGAAGCGGCAATTGCTAAAAAGTATATTTCTTTTTCACTTAAATTTATTTCGTCTTTGATTTTAGCTTTTTCCAGGAAATCAGTAGTAGTATTGCCTTGGAGAAATTCATCTGATCTGAGTATTGAAATTAAGTAATCTCTATTAGTTTTAAGACCTCCAAAATGGCTATTTTCCAAAGCTAAAGCTAATTTATTCGCTGCTTCAACTCTATTTTCTCCATATGAAATAACCTTCGCCAACATTGGATCAAAATTTGGAGTAATTTCAGAACCAGTTTCTACACCAGTATCCCATCTAACAAGCGGATTTTCTGTTGGCTCAAAAGCAATAAGTTTTCCAGTTACAGGTAAAAAATTATTTCCAGGGTCTTCTGAATAAAGTCTTACTTCAATTGAAGATCCAAACCATTCAATCTCTTCTTGAGAAAAATCCAATGGATCTCCATTTGCAATCTTTAATTGTTCTCTTACAAGATCTATACCGGTTACTTCTTCTGTAACTGGGTGTTCGACTTGCAATCTTGTGTTCACTTCAAGGAACCAAAACTCCTTAGTTTTTTCGTCAAATAAAAATTCAACTGTTCCTGCAGATTCATATTTCAACAAAGATGCAATCTTAATTGCAGCTGCTCCCATTTCGTTTCTAAGTTCTTCATCCACAACTGGGGAAGGAGATTCTTCAACAACTTTTTGATGTCGTCGTTGGATGGAACATTCCCTCTCTCCTAAATGAACAATATTCCCATATGAATCTCCTAAAATCTGGATTTCTATATGTCTAGATTTAGCAATATATCTTTCAATAAATACTCTTTTATCTCCAAATCCTCCTTCAGCTTCTCTTTGAGCAGAGGCAATAGATTCTTTTAAATCTTTCTGGCTTTTAACAATTCTCATGCCTTTACCACCACCTCCAGCAGCAGCTTTAATTAAAAGAGGGTATCCAATTTTTTTTGCTTCTTTAGGATCACTAGTCATAGGCAAAGTTGGAACGCTAGCTTTTTCGGATAATTTTTTTGCTGTTAACTTATCACCCATTTTTTTTATAGCATTCGCCGAAGGACCCACCCACTTAATATTTGATTTAGACACCAAATTCGCAAAATTAGAGTTTTCGGATAAAAATCCATAACCTGGGTGAATTGCATCAACATTTGCATTAGATGCAATCTCAATTATTTTTTTTGCGTCTAGGTAAGATGAATCAAGTTTAAACGCTTCTTTTGCTTCTCTGACATAGGGTGAATTTGCATCTGGATCAGTATAAATTGCCACGGTGCCAATACCCATTTGATGAGCAGATTTAATAATTCTAGAGGCAATTTCTCCTCTATTAGCAATCAACAATTTCTTTATTGTCATAGCCTAAATACGCCAAAACTTTTTGAGCCTTGTACTTTTTTGTTGTTCACAACTGATAAGCAGATACCAAGCACATCTCTAGTATCTCTGGGATCGATAATGCCATCATCACTAAGCACGCTTGTTGCTTTTAATGCTACTGATGCTTTGTCATGACCTATTTGTTGATCTTTTACTATTTCTGCATCTTTTTTTTCATCAAATTTAATACCTTTTCTTATAGCTTGGCCTCTTCTAACTATAGACATAACACCGGCAATAACTTCTCCTCCCATGACAGCGATTTTGGCCGTTGGCCATAAAAAGGTAAATGAGTTGCCAAATTCTCTTCCAGACATCGCATAAGTTCCAGCTCCGTAAGAATTTCCAACAATTACTGTAAGATGAGGAACTTCCGAATTAGATACTGCATTTAACATTTGGGCGCCTTTTTTTATAGAACCGTCTTGCTCATAATCTTTTCCAACCATAAATCCAGTAATATTTTGTAAAAAAACTAAAGGTAGATTTCTCTTATTACATAATTGAATAAAATGAGCAGCTTTCTGAGAAGCATTTGGAAATAGCATGCCATTATTACCCAATACTCCAACTGGATATCCATGTATTGATATAAAGCCGCAAATAATTGTTGGACCAAAGAGCGGCTTAAATTCCTCAAATTTTGATCCATCCGCAATTCTTCCAATGATTTCTCTTATGTCAAAAGGAGTTTTTAAGCTTGGTTCAATTAAACCTAGAAGGTCGTCTTGGTTATGAAGCGGCTCCTCAATTGAAAATCTTGGCTTTGTTCCTTCTTTTTCCCAGTTTAAGTGAGACATAACTTCTCGAGCAATTCTTATTCCATCTAAATCATTATCAGCAAGATACTCTGCAAGTCCTGATTTTTCTGCATGCATCTTCGCTCCTCCAATATCTTCTCTTGAAGAGATTTCACCAGTAGCCATTTGAACTAGTGGAGGGCCGGCAAGTGCGACATCAGCTTGATCTTTGACAAAAATATTATAATCAGACATGCCGGGTTGATAAGCTCCACCAGCTGTAGCTGTTCCAAAGGTAACGGTTACTGTAGGAATATTAAGTTTAGATAATTCTGTAATTTCATAAAATTGTCTTCCAGATTCGGCAAAGTGGGTGGTTCCTCCAACTACTGCATTACTTCTTGGTCTGAGGTCTCCACCTGCAGATTCAACGAATTGAATAAATGGTAATCTACTATCACGTGCAATTTGCATGGCTCGCATCCATTTTTTTACTGAATAGAAATGCATTGCACCTGCAAGGACAGTCGGATCATTTGCAAAAATTATGCATTCAATACCAGCACTAACACCAATTCCTGCAATTGCTCCTCCACCCACTGGGTAGTCGGATTTATAAGCGGCGAGACCACTTATTTCAAGAAATGGACTATCAGGGTCTAAAAAATGAAATACTCGCTCTCTTACTGGGAGTTTTCCTCTTTTAGATAATCTTTCTTTGTGATGTTCTCCGCCTCCAAGTTCAGCTTCATCTAAAAGAACATCAATTTCTTCTAGCATTGAGAGCATAGAAATTTTATTTTTATTAAATTGTTCGCCAGAAGTATCTAATTTTGATTCAAATGGTTGTGATTCTAGTTTAGGCATCTTTTGTTAAATTGATTCAAAAATATGCCTGAAAAAACTATTTATGTCCATTTAGATTTTAGTAAGTCTGGGTATAATACGAACCTCTCTGGGCGATTAACTCAATTGGTAGAGTGCCACCCTTACAAGGTGGAAGTTACAGGTTCAAGTCCTGTATCGCCCACCATTTAAAATTTTTCCTTTAATTTTCTTATGTTTCAAATATTTTTCACATTCAAAGGTTAGATTTTTAAAATGAATAAATATAGAAGACAATTTCTTAAATTTTTATTGTTATTTTCTTTTGCACTTTCTTTTAAGGTTTATCCTCAAGTTTTAAATGGTAACAAAGTTAAATTTAAATACGGAGTTGCGAGTGGAGATCCCACAAATACTCATGTGATTCTATGGACAAAATTAATGTTAGATATCGAAACAAGCATCAAGGTTGAATGGGAAATTTCTAATGATAGAAGTTTTAAGAGCCTTATAGCTTTTGGAATAAGTGTTACTGACTATAAAAGTGATTATACAGTAAAGGTTGATGCAAAAATTCCTACCAGATTTAATGGAAAGAAAGTCTATTATAGATTTAAAGTTGGAAACTCAATTTCTGATATTGGGATAACTTCAACTTTACCAAAAGAAAACCCTGAAAAATTTAATATTGCTTTTTGTAGTTGTTCCAATTATCCAGCGGGATATTTTAATGCTTATGGAGAAATGGCCAAAAATGAAGATATAGATTTAGTTTTACATCTTGGGGATTATTTATACGAATACGCTTGGGATGGATATGCTTCAGAAAATGCAATCCATATGGATAGAGTCGTAGATCCTAATCATGAGATATTGTCTCTTGATGATTATCGAAGACGACATGCGACATATAGAAAAGATATAGATCTTAAAACACTTCATGCAAATAAACCCATGATTGTAGTTTGGGATGATCATGAAATAACTAATGATACTTGGAAGGAAGGCGCACAAAACCACTCTTCAGATGAAGGGTCTTTCAATAAAAGGAAAGATTTTGCGACTCAAGCATATTTTGAATGGATGCCGATAAGAGAGAATAAGAATAAAAAACAAATCTGGAGAAATTTTACAGTTGGAAATTTAATAAATTTATTGATGCTTGATACAAGACACTACAATAGAGACAAACAACTTGATATTGAAAAATATTTTGAAATCGATAGTTTCAAAGAAAAAAAATACAAGAATGACCTCAAAAAACCAAGAAATTTATTAGGTAAAACTCAACTTAAATGGATTAAATCTAAAATCAACACCAACACTAAATACAAATGGTCTATATTTGGGCAACAGATTTTAATTGGTCCTAAATATCTTCCTACAATTCTAAAATTTATAGAACTCGAAAACTTACCCTCATATGTACATAAATACGTAATGCTTGCTGGAAAAAAAATTCCTTACAATACCGATCAGTGGGACGGGTATCCTAAAGAAAGAGAAAAGTTTTTTGAAATCATAAAAAATTCTCAGTCAAACTTGATCTTGGCTGGTGATTCTCATAATTCTTGGATTTCTAATTTAAGAGATAACAACGATAAGTTTATTGGAATAGAAATAGGCGCGCCTTCTATTTCTTCTCCAAACTTTGTTGATATTTTCGGAGAAATGACTACCGAAATTGATAAATCTTTTATTGAATCTAATGAAGACCTAGTTTGGACGAATGGAATAAACAAGGGGTATGTTGAATTAGAAGTTCTCCTTTAATTTTGTTGATGTTCATTTTCATTATGTTTCAACAGTTAAATCTAAAAGTTATGAGAAACTCCAAACTAAGTCATTCAGAGTAAATCATGCCCAACCTTTGGCATAAAGCAATATTTTATAAGATCTACAATTGGATTACTTTTAATTCATACTATGTATAATTGGTTTTTTTAAATGGACCGGTAGTTCAGTTCTGGTTAGAACGCCGCCCTGTCACGGCGGAGGTCGCGGGTTCGAGCCCCGTCCGGTCCGCCATAACATCTTAAATTTTATTTCAGACCCATCTAGGAAAGGGGTCCTCTAATTCAATAGAAAAAATAATAAATTTATAAAATTCTTATAATCTATATAATTGATTTTTAAAAATTTTTTATGAAAACTATCATTCTTAAATCAAAAATTCATAGAGCGGTCGTTACTCATACTCAGTTAGATTACGACGGATCTTGTGGCATAGATTCCGATTATATGAAAGAAGTTGGTATAAAGCCTTTTGAGCAAATTCATATTTACAATTTAACAAATGGAGAAAGATTAATAACATATGCAATTGAAGCTGAAGCTGGATCAAAAACTATTTCCATGATGGGAGCAGCGGCTCATAAAGCTAATGTAGGGGATCTAATTATCATAGCAGCATATGGAAATTTTGAAGAAAGTGAAATTGCAGAATTTAAACCTAAAATATTGAGATTATAAAGATGACAATTTTAAAAGAACAAATAACACTGCCCTGCGGAGCAAAAATTAAAAATAGAATTTGTAAAGCTGCAATGACAGAAAGAATAGCTTTTTCCAATAATTTTACTAATCAGAGACACCTAAATCTTTACAAAAAATGGGCTGATGGCGACATAGGAATTTTACTTACTGGAAATGTTCAGGTTGATAAAGATCATCTAGAAGGACCTGCTAATGTTTGTATAGAAGAAAAGTCATATTCTGAGCAACTGCCGCTTTTGAGAAAATGGGCTGAAGAGGGCACTCGAAACAATACGCATTTATGGATGCAGATTTCTCACGCGGGTAGACAAACTCCTGGAGAAATTAACCAATCCCCAAAAGCACCTTCATCTGTTCAATTAAAGATACCTGGAAGAAATTATGGAATTCCCTCTGTCCTAACAACAGAAGAAATACAGGAAATTATTAAAAAGTTTACTTTTGTTGCCAAAATCGCAAGGGAAACTGGGTTTTCTGGAATTCAAATTCATTCTGCTCATGGTTATCTTCTCTCCGAGTTTTTATCTCCTGATATTAATTTAAGAGAAGATGAGTGGGGCGGAACAGTAGAAAATAGATCTAGAATTCATGTTGAAATAATAAAAAGTATTAGACAAGAAGTTGGTGAAGATTTTCCTATATCAGTAAAAATGAACTCTGCAGATTTCCAAAAAGGAGGTTTTTCTCCAGAGGATTCCATCCAAGTTGCAAAAATTGTTGAGTCAGCTGGGGTAGACAATATCGAAATCTCTGGTGGAACTTATGAACAACCTCGTTTACTAGGACTTGATAACGTGAGTATAAATCCAGATCGAAGCGAAACTCGAAAAGAGAGCACAATTGCAAGAGAAGCATACTTTTTAGAGTATGCAGACAAAATTAAAAAAAATATTCAAATACCCTTGATGGTGACTGGAGGATTTAGGACCAAACAAGGAATGGAAGATGCTATCAAAAGTGGTGCGTGTGAAATCGTTGGCGTCGGAAGACCGTTATGTGCGAATCCTTACGCGATCAAAGAGATGTTTGAAGGGAAAACAGATCATCTTCCTATATATGAGAAAACTTTATCCTTAGGACCTTGGATATTATCTCCATCAAGTCCTTTTAGACTAATTCAGGCGTTAAATGCATTTGGAGCTCAGGCATGGTTTTATCAACAAATTAAAAGAATGGGTGATAATAAATTACCGGATTTATCATTGGGGCTTTTTTCCGCTTTCAGAAAAGATGCAAGCGAAGATAAACAGGCTTTTAAGAATTTAAATAGTTAATTATTGGAGAAATACAATGAAAATAGACAAATTATTTGATGTTAAGGGGAAAGTGGCTTTAGTAACCGGAGGCTCCAGAGGTATTGGAGAAATGATTGCGGCAGCTTTTTTATCGAATGGAGTAAAAGTTTATATTTCAGCGAGAAAAGCAGATCCGTGCGACCAAAAAGCAATAGAGTTATCTGAAAAATTTGGTTCAGAATGTATTTCAATACCTGCTGATGTAGGTTCTATGGAAGGAATACTTAAATTGACTGAAGAAATTAAAGCTAGAGAGGACAAATTAGACTTTCTCATAAACAACGCAGGAGCTGCTTGGGGCGAAAAGATAGATGATTTTTCTGAAACAGGTTGGGATAAAGTAATGGATCTTAATGTGAAAGGAATGTTTTTTACTACTCAGAAACTTTTACCATTATTGAGAAAAGCCGGAACTCTTGAGCTACCATCAAAAGTAATAAATATTGGTTCAATTGACGGAATAAATACTCCAGCTTTTGAAAATTATGTTTACAGCGCATCAAAGGCAGCAGTTCATCAATTAACTCGTCACTTAGCATCAAAATTAGTTCGCGAGAATATTCTTGTTAATGCAATTGCACCAGGACCATTTCCAAGTCGAATGTTAGGTTCTGCGGTTGCTCATGATTTTAGCCCTCTTGAAGAAAGGAGCCCTGTGAAAAGGATTGGTACTATGGAGGATATTGGAGGTTTAGCTATTTATTTATGTTCTCGAGCTGGAAACTTCACAATTGGAGAAACGATTACTTGCGATGGTGGATTAACAGCTTGTTCAGGACATAACTTGTCAGTTTAAAAAAAATCCTGCCTCTGTTGAGGCAGGATTCCAAGATAAAGTATCTCAACTTAAATCTTTCTAAAGGCGGCCGAAGCGTCCTTTAGTCGGAATAGGGAAAACCCTAGTCAGGCAGTCCCCCCTGATATTCCTGTTAAATTGTTTGTATTAATTTGGATCACCTCCTGTCAGGGATTGTTTAAATTAGCAAAAATAGAGACCCTGTTTTAATTCTATCAATTGCGACTCTTGGAAAGATTTTACTAGATTTTAGCTTGCTTTCAATTATCAAATTAAAGACGGAATAAAGAAATAAGCTAAAAGAAAAAGAAATAAAATACTTATCAAGTTAATAAATATTCCAGCTCTAACCATTTTTTGAATTGGTATAAGCCCCGATGCATAAATAATAGAATTAGGAGGCGTTGCTACAGGAAGCATAAACGCACAACTAGCCGATAAAGTTAAGGGGAGAATTAATAACATAGGATCGATACCCAAATTGATTCCAACACTAGCAACTACTGGTAAAAAAGTAACTGTGGTGGTGAGATTGCTAGTCAATTCTGTTAAAAGAATAACCATAGTAATTACAATCAATAAAACAATAAAAAAATAAGTTTCAGAAGGAATTAAAGATGCTATCCAAAGTGCCAATCCCGAATCGTTTACAACGTAAGCAAGAGCCATTCCTCCTCCAAAAAGAAAAATCAAACCCCATGGAAAACCATTCTGAGCATCATCCCAATTTAAAAGTTTTTCTTGTTTGTTTTTTTGATTTACAAAGAACAGGGAAATTCCTCCTATCATTGCAATGACAGAATCATCAAGTAATGACAATCCTGGTAAATCATCTAAGAGTTGTCTAAAAATCCAACAGAAGGCTGTGAAAGAAAAAACTAAAACTACTTTTTTTTCTTCATTTGACATCGATCCAAGCTCATTGAGCATTGAGTCCAATTTATTTTTAGCTGCTGGAGATGCTTTAAAATTTACTGGATAAATAAACTTAGTAAGTAAAAACCATACTAATGGCCCCAAAATTAAGGTCACTGGCAAACCAAAAGAAATCCAATTTACAAATCCAATATCTTTATCAAAGTTATCGCTAGCAAATTGAATAAGTACTCCATTAGGGGATGTGCCGATAGGAGTGGCAATACCCCCAAGAGAAGCGCTGTATGCAATACCAAGCAATAAACAGAGTTGAAAATTATAAGATTGTTCATCATTGATCTCTTTTACTGTGTCAGTAATTACTTTGATTACCGAAATTGCTACCGGTAAAAGCATAATCGCAGTAGAGGTGTTCATAACCCACATACTCAATAAAGCACTAGCCAACATGAATGAAGCAATAATGCCATTGGCATTTAGACCACTTAATCTTAAAATATTTAAAGCTACTCTTTTGTGGAGACCCCATTTTTGTATTGCTATAGCAATAATAAATCCTCCGGCAAATAAGAACTGAACCTTATTCATATATTCCTTACTGATAATTCCTATTTCTATTACACCCAATAGTGGAAATAAAACGAGGGGCATCAACGCAGTAACTTGTAAGGGTAAAGCTTCAAATGCCCACCAAACACCCATTAGAGAAAATACTGCAAGAGTGAGCCTGCCTTCAGTAGACAAACCTTCTGGATTAGGGATAAAAATGACTAAAAGAAAAAGTGATAAGCCTATCCAAAAGCCAATAGATTTTATGTTCAAAGAATTCATAATAAATATTAAGATAAACTATAATTTTTTTTTTGATAAAAAACACATATTTTATGAAATCAAAGTTTTCTATATTGGGGGCTGGCTCGTGGGGAACGGTTTTGGCTAATTTGTTAGCTAACAATGGACACGAATGTTTAATGCATACTAGAAATAAAAAAGTCTACGATTCAATTAACTCAAAAAGGATTAATGAAGTTTATCACCCTGAATTTAAGATTCATGAAAATGTGAAAATTACTAAAAATTTGAAAGAATTTAGTTGTTTTTCAGATTTATGGATTATTGCAATACCTTCAAAAGAAATACCATTGATAATGGAAGGAATAGATTCACAAGTTTTACTTAATAAAGAATATATTATTGCTTCCAAAGGAATAGATAAAAAATCTTTTTCTACGATTTCTGAGGTCCTAAAAAAAGAGTTCAATATAAAAAGTAATGATACTTATGTCCTGTCAGGTCCAAATCTAGCAAAAGAAGTGCTAGAAGGACAAACTTCAGCATCTGTTCTGGCTGGCGATAGTTTAAAAAGGACAGAAGAATTATCAAAATTTTTTAACAACTCCTCTTTTAAAGTTTTTATTTCTCAAGATAAAAAAGGAGTTGAGTTATCTGGATCCTTAAAAAATATTTATGCTATTTCTGCGGGACTAGCTGATGGAATGGGAAGTAAATTTAATACCAAGGCTATGATTTTAACCAGAAGTCTTCATGAGATGTCTGAACTATTCAAATCACTGGATGCGAATCCAGAAACACTTCTTGGATTGTCAGGTGTAGGTGATTTAATTGCAACTTCTAGCTCATCAGATAGCAGAAATTATTCGTTTGGTTTTAATTTAGGAAAAGGAGATGATGTTAAGGCTTCACTAAAAAAGGTAAATCAAGTAATTGAAGGGATCAATACTTTAGAGATGGTTTTTAAGAAAAAAAATGAATTTAATCTTACTATGCCAATAATTGATATTTTACATAGAATCATATTTAACAACGAAAAAGCACAAGATTGTTTTGCAGATATTCTTATTGAGGGGGATAATAAAGATAGTTGACTATGTCCGATACTGAAAATAAAGAAAATAAATCTGAGCAAGTTGTCTCGGTAAACCCCGAGGTTGTTGTTGAAAATATTAAAGAGACTTCTATATGGCTGAGGTTAGTTTTAGTTATAATTTTTTTATTTGTTTTTACTTTTACCGATATAATTTTATGGTTAATAGCTGGTGTTCAATTTTTATTTACGATTTTTACAAAAAAACCTAACGAAAATTTACTGAGCTTATCGATAAAGATTAGAAATTATTTAAGTCAAATAATTGATTTCGTGACTTATAGTTCTGACTTAAAACCCTTTCCCTTTAGCCCATTTCCAGACTGATAAATATTTATACCCTAATAAGAAAATTAGCAAAATTTAGAAAAACCTATAACAATCTGTTAAATTACGATCCTTATTATGAAAAAAAGTGAAAAAATTATAAATTTCAGACCTTCAAGAGAACAAGCTATGGAGGCTGTTAAAACTCTTTTAGCCTACACTGGAGATGATCCATCAAGAGAAGGATTAGTTGATACGCCCAAAAGAGTCATAAAAGCATATGATGAGTTTTTTGCTGGTTACAAAGAGGATCCTGTTGAGGTTTTATCTAGAACCTTTGAACAAGTTGAAGGTTATGATGAGATGGTTATTGTTAAAGGCATTAGAGTAGAATCTCACTGTGAACATCACATGGTTCCAATTATTGGAGTTGCACACGTAGGTTACATACCAAACAAGAAAGTTGTTGGTATTAGCAAGCTAGCAAGAATGGTAGATTTATTTGGTAAAAGACTTCAGACACAAGAAACTATGACTGCCCAAATAGCAGATACTATAGAAAAAGTTTTAAATCCTAAAGGTGTAGCAGTAGTTATCGATGCTGCTCATATGTGTATGACAACTCGTGGTATACATAAAACCGAAACTAGCACTGTCACTAGCAGGATGCTTGGTACTTTTAGAAAAAATGCCAACACTCGATCAGAGTTTATGAACTTGATCAGTTCAGATAACTAATTTGTCATTAGAAAACAAAACACTAATTAAGCCATTAATTTTTGCAACCGGTTCTTCTATTAGGAAGGAAATTGTTTGTGCTTTTGGAATAGATTGTGAGTTTATTAAATCTGAAGTAGACGAAGAATTAATAAAGTTAAATTTTCAAGGAAATGATTTTTATGAACTGGCTATTCAGCTTGCAACAGAAAAATCTTTGACTATTAGCGATCGATTTAAAGATTACTATGTTGTCGGTGTGGATCAGGTTTGTAGTATAGGTGATGAGATATTAAATAAACCTGGCAATAAAGAAAATGCAATTAACTCTTTGAAAAAGCTTTCCGGAAATGTTCACTATCAAAACTGTGGTATGGCTATTTGTTTAAATGGCAAAATAGTTTGGCAATCATCTGCTATCGCAGAATTAACTATGAAAACATTATCAATGGAACAAATTGAAAATTATGTTGATCTGGATAAGCCTTTTAGTTGTAGCGGTAGTTATAAATTCGAATCTTATGGAAAAGATTTGTTTTCAAAAGTTAAAGGATCTGAATATACTATTCAAGGTTTAGATATAGAACAGTTGCTAGAAATATTTATTAAAGAAGGCATCATTAATTAATGAAAGATTTTAAAAATAAAGTTGCAGTAATTACCGGAGCAGGTTCTGGAATGGGCAGAGAACTTGCAATTGAGCTAGCATCATCTGGTGCGAGTATAGCCTTAGTAGAAGTTAACGAGGAAACGCTTAACGAAACTGCAGAATTATTAAAAAAATATAATGTAGGCGTGTCAAAACATATCGTCGATGTAAGCGACAAACAAGCCGTATTTAACCTTCCTGAAAAAGTTATAGAGGAGCATGGGTCGGTTGATATGGTTTTTAATAATGCTGGAGTAGCTTTATCTTCTACAGTTGAAGAATCTAGCGATGAAGATTGGGAATGGGGATTGGGAATTCTGTTACATGGAGTTATTAATGGCACAAGGGCGTTCTTGCCTCATCTTAAAAATAGACCTGAAGCAGCTATTGTAAATACTTCTTCAATATTTGGATTGCTTAGTGTACCCAATCAATCAATTTATCATGTAGGAAAATATGGAGTAAGAGGGTTTACTGAAAGTCTGGCATTAGAAATGAAAATGGAAAAATCTAATGTAGAAGTTTATTCGGTTCATCCGGGGCATATTGGCACGAACATTGCCAACATTGGAGCGAAAAATGGGAAATTCGAGTTTGACTCCAATTCTCAAGAAGAAGGACCAAATATATTTGGAACTAAAGCAAATACTGTTGAGGAAGCTGGTCAATTATTTAAAGAAAAAGCACCGATTAATGCTAGCACTGCGGCAAAAATTATTTTAAGAAATATCAAGAAAAAGAATAAAAGGATTCTCGTCGGCGCTGATGCTCATGCTTATGATTTAATTCAAAGGCTTTTCCCAAAATGGTATATCTACTTATTGCCCTTAGTGTTCCTCATTCGAAGATTATTTCCAATGGATAAGCCTTTAGACAGATAGTTAGATTTTAATTTCAGGATAATCTTTTAATCTGATTGAATTCTCTGAAATTTCTATATCACTTGCAGGGTCCAAAAGATCTTCGTTAGCTCTGTACAAAAGATCAAAATTTCCTGAAAGACATTTATTTTGATAGCTTAATCTATTATTTTTAACAGCTTCTAAAGATTTCGCATAAGAATTAATCTCATTTTTAGTGAATATTTGAGGTAATAAAGAAGTGACAAAATTTGAGTTATAAATACTTGCAGTTGCATTGTTTCCACCAAAGCCCTTTGCATTGAGGAAAAAAGCATCTAAATCCTGAATATTAATTTCCTCATTCTGCATGCAAAAATTTAAATTTTCAGTTACTACGTCGTCCGCAAGTTTAGGTGTTGAATTAAGACCAGGAATAATGCCATGACTAAATATCCCTAAAGCGCATGCCAATTGATCTCCACCTGCAGGACCCATAGTATGACCGAGATAACCTTTTAAACCAGTAACTTTTAGATCGTTCATATTTAATGAAGTTGCGCATTTGCTTAAAACGTCAGATTCTGTGCTCCTGTTTTGAAAGGTTCCCGTTCCATGGGCAATAACACAAGTTTGTTTTGTATCAGTATGGTCTTTCTTATATTTTGAAAATGCTTGAGCCATAGTTATGTAATTTCCAATTCCTGGAGAACTAATTGATTTTTTTATCCCATCAGAATTTATGAAGACATTGGGAACTGCACATAAGATATCAGCACCAATTTTTACTGCAAATTCTAAAGAGGTAACAATTGCAAATTGAGAAGATTCTCCTAACACTAAACCGCAATTATCTCCAAAAGGTCGACAAGCATTTGAAAAATTAATTGAATCAGTTGCCTCTCCATGTCTCTCCTGCATGGCAATGATTTTCTTATCATCAGCAATGCCGGTTGTAGCAAAAAAACCATCTGTTACTTCTGGGTTAATTGGCGCTTCTGCTGAACCTATAAC
>CENP01018063.1_pt1 | contig 14783 bp, 15 predicted proteins | sample 361281 | NCBI WGS metagenome assembly CENP01 (sample SAMEA2591122, study PRJEB7988) | marine metagenome | biome: marine biome (ENVO:00000447); feature: deep chlorophyll maximum layer (ENVO:xxxxxxxx); material: saline water (ENVO:00002010), including plankton (ENVO:xxxxxxxx) | depth 70 m
AGAACAGATCATCTAAAGGGAATTAAAATTGGTATCATGGGGTGTATCGTCAATGGCCCTGGTGAAATGGCTGATGCAGATTATGGATATGTAGGTACAGGTCCTGGTCTAATATCCTTGTATAAAGGGCAAGAGGTTGTCCAAAAGAATGTTAAGGCCAATAAAGCAGTTGATGCTCTTATACAACTAATTGATTCACATGGTGATTGGGTAGAACCAAGAAATGTTTAACATTGTCCCTCTATACGCAGGAATCGTATTATTGGGCTATTCAAAACAAATAACTTTCTGAAAAAGAGATCATTATGAGAAAGCTCATTGTCCTATTTACTCTTACCTTCGTATTTGCTCAAACGGGTGAAGGCACTCTCTCGCCCGTAGTGACTTATTGGAAGACCTTAACCGAAGAAGAAAAAGAGATATTTCTTTTTTCTTATTTGACACAGGTCTATGAGACCCACTCTGAATTGAAAAGTAGCGTTGGTTATGGTGGGATTACTGAATGGTACTATGAAAATCGAGCTGAGATGGTGTATGGGATATTCGATCAATTGGAGGTGGTAAGGATCTCAGAGATCGTTAAGTGGGTCAATGAATTCTACTCTCATGGAGAGTATGCAAATCGTCCATTTATAGAAGCATTGGAGTTCGCTTACCGTTTTGCTGAAGCTTCAGGCGCGAATATGTGGGAAAAATATGAAAATCTCAAATTTGAGAAAATAAAGCCTGGAAAAGAATAATGTCTTTTCGACAGCCAGAGTTTATTAAAGATTGGCTGAATATTTACCGGGAGAAAGGCTTGCTCCATCTCCTAAAAACAAAAGGTTGGTCAGTCGTCATTGCATTATTCTTATTTTATCTCATTCGAGACACTATTTTATATGTTTTTATTCCATATATTGCTTTTTCTAATATTAGGTCATGTGTTTAGATCGGGTATTATGATTCACAGAGTTTTCATTCTCTTTTCCCATTGTATATTTTTGATAGCACAGAATCTAACAGACAAACCTTTAGAGATCTGCAGTGCTCATAATTCTTCAGCAAGATGGTTATCTTTAGCCTCGACTTTAACTGAAGCTCAAGAAAAGATCGATGTATCCTATTATAGAATAAATATTGATATTGATCTTGAAATAGAACAGATCAGTGGTGCTGTTGTCGTTAATGGATTTGTGGGAATCGATCAACCAGATTCAATCCAGCTTGATTTTTCAGATCAGATGGTAGTGGATTCAGTCAAATATTATGGTGAAGAATGGCCATTTGAACACCTAAATGATAAAATAAATATACCAGTCCCAGATGCAACTATACCTGAAGGCTATGATTTTAGTATAGAGGTTTTCTACCATGGAGAGCCCCCATCAACTGGTTTTGGATCATTTAATTTTGATGAGCATATGAATATTGATCATGTATGGACATTGTCCGAGCCGTACGGAAGTAGAGACTGGTGGCCATGTAAGGATGACCCATCTGATAAGGCAGACTCAGCGGATATTATTATTATTGTACCGAATGATCAAATTGCAGTCTCGAATGGTGTTTTAGTTGATGAAGAAGACATGGGAGATGGTAGAAAAAAATATCATTGGTCTGAACGTTATCCTATTTGTACATATTTAGTATCCATAGCATCCTATCCATACACTGTTTGGTATGATGAATATATAGGCCTAAATGGTGATACCTTGCCATTAGAATATTATGTATATCCAGACCACTATGATCTGGTCTATGATAATTATTTATTGACGAAGAATATGATGGAGGTATTTGCAGATAAATTTGGAGAATATCCATTCATGGGAGAAAAATATGGTCATGCTGAGTTTGGTAGGGGTGGTGGAATGGAACACCAGACTATCACCAGCTTAGGTGGCTTTTCTCAATGGTTGATCGCTCATGAACTAGGGCATCAATGGTGGGGAGATCTCATTACATGTGCTAGCTTTCATCATATTTGGCTTAATGAAGGTTTCGCACGTTTTTCAGAAGCGCTTTGGGAAGAGGCTTATAATGGAGAGGAGGCTTATAAAAATTATTGGTTAAGCCATTCCTATTATGGCGCAGGCACAGTGTATGTTGAAGAGCCCAATACTGCAAGCCAAATCTTTAATGGAAACCTTACCTATAATAAAGCAGGCTGGGTTGTTCATATGTTAAGGGGCGTAATGGGAGACAGCCTTTTTTTTGAGACCCTCAAGTCATACGGCTCAAATGATTCTTTAGCATACTCAGCCGTAACTACTGAAGATTTCCAATTGGTCTGTGAGGATATATCAGGTCTAGATCTTGAAGATTTTTTCCAACAATGGATATATAATGATTATTACCCAAGGTATGCGTTGTACTGGGAGATGCAGGATACGGGTGAATTGATCGTTAAAATAGAACAAACACAAAATTGGCAATATTTTCATATGCCAATAGACCTACAGGTCTTTTTACCTAATGATACGTTACTTTTTAGAGTAGATAATGATGGTGAAAGTCAAGAATATAATCTCGGCGTTATAGCTGGTGAACCATACACCATATGGCTAGACCCAGAAAATTGGATTTTAAAAGAAGTGGAATATATGTCGGTTACTAGTCCATTGCCTGGGCAGGCACAGATAACCCTTTTTCCAGCGTATCCTAATCCCTTCAACCCACAAACTTCCATTGGATATTTTATACCAGAACAGTTAGGTCAATTAAAACCCACAATAAAGATATTTGATGTCCGAGGAAACTTGGTTGACCAAATAGGTCCAACTCTGCCTGTTGCCGGTTATAACCAGATAGCATGGAATGCTACTGGACAGGGATCAGGGGTTTATTTTATACAGCTATCAGCAAATGATCTATACTACAGTCAAAAGATACAGCTCTTGAAATAGATGGATAAGATAAGCATCATCAATCTTAAAGTTCCAGCTAGGCATGGTGTGTATGATTTTGAAAAAGATAAGGATGGAATGTTTGAAATAGATGTCGAGATATATACAGACCTATCTAAATCAGGTAATTCAGATCAGTTGAGTGATACAGTTAATTATGATGAAGCTATTGGAGTGGTTACTAAAATATTCCAAAGAAAGGACTATAATCTGGTCGAGGCTGTTGGAGAAGATATTTGTACGGGGCTTTTAAGTAAATATTCAATAGAAAAAGTTGTTGTCAGGATACGAAAACCTCACGCACCAATTATGGCAAACTTAGATACTGTAGAAGTAGAGTTGATCAGGACAAGAAAATGAATTTTGAGGTGGTATATTTATCCTTAGGATCGAACCTGGGAGATCGAGAATCAAATCTGGCACAGGCCACTATGGCACTATCAATAAATTTTGAAATATCTAATATTATAAGTTCTGCATACTATGAATCGGAACCGCTTTACAATAAAGACCAGCCACAATTTTTAAATTCCATTGTGAAATTTCATACTACCTTGAAACCTTTTGATATTTTAGATGTAACACAAAGAGTTGAGAGGATGCTGGGAAGGCCAAAAATAAGAGAGAAGAACCAGCCAAGGATCATCGATATAGATATTCTTTTTCATGGAGATGCGGTTATAGAGACCAAAGACCTATCAATACCTCACCCTATGATATCATTAAGAAAATTTATTTTAATACCATTTGCTGAATTAGAACCAGATTTTAAAATTCCACATTCTAATTTAACATTAAATGATCTAATTGAGAGTTGCCCTGATAACTCTATTGTAAAAAGTCATCATATGGATACACAAGCTTGAAGAATTTATATTATATAGCAATTGAAGGGCCCATTGGAGTTGGAAAGACCAGTCTTGCAAATCTTATGTCCAAAGAACTTGGCGCAAGGTTAGTACTCGAAGAATTTGAAGAAAATCCATTTCTTCCTGACTTCTATAAAGATCCTGAGCGCTATTCTTTTCAAACACAACTTTTCTTCCTACTTCAGCGCTATCGTCAGCAGCAAGAATTAAGACAGGTGGATATGTTCCAAAATCTATTGGTAACGGATTACATGTTTGTTAAAGATAGATTATTCGCTTCGCTAAATTTAGATGAAAAAGAAATGCAGTTATATGATACAGTTGCAAATCTGCTAGAACGAAATATAATTAAGCCTGATCTTGTTATTTATTTACAAGCAGATACTGATACGCTTATGAAAAATATTGAACATCGTGGAAGGGATATGGAGTCAGATATAACTTATGATTATATTGATGCATTAGGACAGGTTTACACAGAATATTTTTTCCGATATCAGGATACTCCCTTAGTTATTATTAATACCAATAATATTGATTTTGTGCATAATGAAAATGACCTTAAGGAAGTAATAAAATATATCAGGCAACCCATCTCAGGAACGAAATTCTTCAACCCGGTCTCAGACGTTGAATGATGAAGTGGCTTTTACTCGGAGTATTTGGGTATTTTTTATTTAAATCAGCGGGGCCTTTATTATCGATTTTCAATTTTAACCGCTCAGTAAAAGAAAAAAAACGTAAGGCGATGATTAGAAGTAAAGTCTCAAAAATGGATATCCAGGATGCTGAGTTTGAAGATGACATTAAATGATAGATCTAAAAAAGATCTTAGTTAAAGAACAACTGTTCGATAATGGTAGAGATTGGGGGATTGCAGCCCTACGTATTATCCCTTCATTCTACATGTTTTATTATCATGGGCTAAGAAAGATAACAAATGGCACTAAAACATGGAATTGGCTTGGAGAAGCGGTTATGCCAATGGTCGGTATTGAGTTTGGCCATATATTCTTTGGGTTTCTAGCTGCCCTAAGTGAGGGGGTGCTTACTTGGTTTGTTATCATTGGTCTTTGGACAAGAGTATCTTCCATATTCCTAATGATAACTATGCTTATGGCAGGCGTTTACCACTTAGTAGATGGTGAGGCGGGAGAACTAGCATTTATTTATTTTTCCATTTATCTAGTGATATGTATTCTGGGGCCAGGTAAATATAGCCTAGATCAAAAAATTTACAGCTAGAATCAAATTAACTATCAATAATAAAATAGCTGAACTGATAATCAAATAGAGCTACTTTTAGCATATGAAATTGCTTTTTTGTTTTATTTTTTCATCACTTCTTTTTGGTGGATTCAATCAAATATACAATGGGTTTGGACTTGATATTGGGTCTAATGGGTCTGGAATATTCATTACCAGACAGGTCACTCATGAATCAGAATATTATTCCCTAAATGGTGAAATGAGGTTCTATGATATTAAAGCTTCTGATGAAACGATTGTCTACAACTATTATAGTGGCCAATATCAATCGGTTGGGGGAAAAAGTTTGATCATGTTACCAATTTTCTTTGGTGCAAATTATTATCCATTTATAGGGCAAATAGAAAATAACTTTTCTCCATTTCTTACAGCAAGGTTAGGTGGTGTACTAAGTTTAGATGGTGAAGAAACTGGTACTTTTAGGGAAAGGTGGAAGGCCCCTGATACACAAATTTCTCCTGGCGGATTCCTTGGCATTGGAATTGACTTCAAACTAGTAGGGCAATCATCTGTTTCAGTGATGGTTGGTCTTGAACTTTTGCCGCTAAATAAAAAAATTGATGGTATGGATGACTACTCGGGTACTTTAATTCATATCTCTTTTAACCGTCGCTCTAAGTGATTCCAGATAAAGCATTCTATGTAGAGCCAAAAAATGTGAATGATTCAACATTTTTCCTCAGTGAGGAAGAATCACATCATGTAACAAAAGTATTCCGTGTAGCTCTAGGTTCTAAAATATCCCTTTTGAATGGAATTGGATCAGGTTATATAGCAAAAATAGATTCATTTGATGGAGGAATTGTTTTTGGAACAATTGAGGATAAACTGGAATCATTTGGCGAGAATAAATATGATCTTAACATTGCCCCTGCTGTTATCAAACGGGACCGTTTTGAAAGTTTATTAGAAAAGGTTACTGAATTGGGAGTCAAAGAAATTTATCCTCTTATTACCGATCGATGTATAAAGAATACGATCAATATGGCTAGGTGTAGGAAGATTATTATTTCTGCCTCAAAGCAATGTCAAAGGAGTCATTTCCCTTTATTACATGAGCCAATTGATATGAAAACTTGGCTCAACAGGTTAGAAGGGCAGTGTTTTGCAGGTATCAAGAATGTTACGGATCAATTATCTGACATGGATATAAAAAAAGAAAATGTGATAAATATTATCATAGGGCCTGAAGGTGATTTTAGTCCAAAAGAAATTGAAATGCTTAAAAATAAGGGAGTAAGATTTTATACTTTGGGAAATCGACGATTAAGATCTGAAACTGCAGCGCAGTCTTCTTTGTCAATATTAAATGAATTAATGATATGATTATTCTTCATGAAAAACTGTTTATTTTGTAAAATTGCGGCAGGGGAGCTAACCTCTAAAATAGTGTATGATAGTGAAAATATAATTGCTTTTCATGATATCAACCCACAAGCACCAGTTCATATCCTTATAATTCCCAAGATTCACATCTCAACATTAAATGATCTAAAGCCAGAGCATAAAAAACTAATGGGAGAATTGATTCTTGTAGCTAAAAAACTCGCCCAAAAAGAAGGTATATCTGATGCAGGTTATCGTACTGGATTTAATTGCAATGAAGCAGGCGGTCAGACAGTCTATCATATCCACTTACATCTTTTGGGGGGAAGAGACTTTGGTTGGCCACCGGGCTAATATGTTAAACAATCAACTTCTAAGTTTGAAAGTTTCAAGTTTTAGTTTATAAATTTGGATGTGAACAAACATTTCTTTATTTGTTTTTCATTTATCTCATTGACCTGGGCAATTAATCCTCAAACGTTATCAGGTCAAAGAAACATATCCTCCAATATCGACTATCATGTATATCAACATATTGATAGATCAAATCTCGCATATGTGTACGGGGCAGATGGAGATAAAATCATTTACATAAACTTCAATCGCCCTGGTGTGTTGATATCGAAAACCGCTTATAATTCAGTTAATAAAAAGAAAGATTTTATATATAATGATGATTGTGAAGAACGAGACTGCCATCAATTTATTCACTGATCACATTTTTTTATCTACATTTAAAAATTAATCCTATCCCAAGGTAGATTTCTCGTCATAGATCGAGTAAATTAGTCCACCGCATCCAAACCAGCTTTTGTGTATATATCTGAACTAAAAATGCATGGCTTCAAATCCTTTGCCAATAAGGAGGTCATGAAACTCGGGCAAGGCATCACCACTGTTGTGGGGCCCAATGGGTGCGGAAAAACAAATATCGTAGATGCAATTCGTTGGGTTTTAGGAGAGCAGAAGTATAGTATTCTACGTAGTGGTAAGATGGAAGATGTGATATTTAATGGTGCTGAAGGTACGAAACCACTTGGTGTTTGTGAGGTGGCAATGACAGTCCACAATAATGCTGGTAAATTACCAATAGAGTTCAATGATATTGAAATAGCTCGACGTGTCTACCGCAGTGGTGAATCAGAATATTATTTAAATAAGACGCAATGTCGACTCAAAGACATTTCGGATCTTTTTGTTGATACGGGGATGGGTGCGGACGCATACTCAGTTATCGAACTTAAAATGATTGAGCAGATCCTATCAGAAACAGCAGATGATCGTCGCAAGATGTTTGAGGAAGCAGCAGGAATACATAAATATAGATCTCAAAGAAAATCAACTATAAGAAGGTTTGATATTACACACGCAGACCTTGAACGTGTCCAAGACATCATAGCTGAGGTTGAACAAAAAGTTCATCATTTGGAACTTCAACTTAAACGCTTCAAGAGGCATGCAACTCTAACTGAGACATTGCAAATCAAAGATAAAGAACTTGCTTTCTTACAGGTTCATCGATTCAATTCATTAATAGCACCTTTAAAAGCTAGGATCGAAGAATACCGCCACATCCGTGAAACTAAATCATCTGAGGCTTCTGTTCATGATAAAGAACTAGACCAATTTCGTAAAACCTATAAGTCTCAGGAATTAGAAATAAATGAACTACAGAAAATTATAAATGGAATGAACGATGAGAGAGAGTCCTTACGGAATAAAATTTTAATCTGCACGGAAAAAGAGCGTGGAGCATTACTGACCGTAGATCGTTTAGAAAGAGAAAAAAGTAATAACTTTCAAAAAATTGAAAATTTAAAACAACTTAAGTTAGACTTTGATAAAGAGATCGATGAATTAGAACCTACAATTAATGATTATCTAAATAAATACAAATCACAAAAAGAAGAATATTTAATAAAAGAGAAAGAATATCAACAAACTGTCCAATCGCTAGATGAGGCTCAAAATGAAAGATGGGAGTTACAAAGAAAGATAGCAGAGAATCGGTCCCTTTATGAAAGAACAGAGGCCTCCATTACTGATAAAGCATTACAGGTAAATGAATTAAAAGATAGAATACAACGACACCAAAAAGATAATAACAATATACAAGCCGATCATGTCCGCTTAGAAAGCGAAAAGATTAAAGCGGATAAAGCTTTTAGAAAAACTAAAGATAAGTTTCAGAAAATAAAAACCACGCTTGAAGAACTCAATAGTGATAGTGCTTCAGTAGCGAAAGAAAAATATTCTGTAAATGCATTGATTCAATCCCTAAGTAGGCAACGTGACTTTTATAATGAATTAGTAGAATCAAGAGAAGGATTCCCTGAGGGTACAAGATTTGTACTAGAAAACCCCAATAAATTTCCTGGTGTCCTTGGCACAATTGCCGACATGTTCCAAGTGGATGAACATTATCGTGATGCCTTAGAATCTGGTCTAGGAGACCTTTCTCACTGTCTAATTGCAAGAGATAGAGCATCTGCTTTACATGCGTTAGAAATGGCGAATAAAAATGAAGCTGGTGATTTAACTATTATCCCATTAAAAGAAGCGGCAGCCTTAAAAACATCTTTAAATAAGGTCCCTAGCGTTTCAAATATTCAAGCAAGGGCTTCTGACCTTATTAAGACCAGTAAACAACTACAACCTCTTGCAGAATATCTTTTGGGCGACCTTCTGGTAGTTGATGAACTTAGTTCTGTTGTTAACACCAAAGATCTGTCAGGCTGGAACCTTGTTGATTTGTCTGGTGCATACTCAGGTCAGAACTTAATTATGAAAAATAACAGATCAGCAGAAGATGGATATATTATTGGTCGTCAAAAGAAATTAGAAATAATTATTTCAGAGCTAAGTACATTGATGGAAAAAGATAAAGAGTTGACAAAGCGATCAGAAAAACTATCTGCTTCTATCATGCAAACTACTGATCAGCTAAGAGTTGACAATCTTAAATTAGAAGAGAGTAACCAATTCATTTCAAATCTAGAAATAGATCTTGTTCGTAATCAAATGTTGCTTGATCAAAACCAAGAACAACTTAAAACTAAAAAAGATGATTTAAACCATTTAGAAACTGAATTAAAGCAAGCTAAAAAAGCTCTTAAGTCGCTTCAGCCTGCAGTGGATAAGGATAAAGAAAAACTCGAGTCCTATGAAAAAGTAGTTGATAGCGCAAATGAAACTATGATCATATCGAGAGAGGGAAAGGACAATTTTCAAAACTTGCTTCAAGATACGAGAATCAAACTGATTGAACTTGAATCTAGAAGAGATCAATTGCATTTTAAGCAAACATCCGGTAAAGAGACATCTGATGAGCTAATAAAAAGACAGAAAGCAATTGATGAAGAGATCATTGAGCTTCATGTAAAGCAAAAAGAGTTGAATTCGGAGGTGGCAGAATCCGAAATAGGCCTAGACTCGGTAAACGCTGAGATTCAAAAGCAACGTTCTATAACTGACCTCAAACAATCCGTGTATAGAGAGACATATCAAAATATTGAAGAAATACAGGCGCGAATATCAGCAGAACAAAGAGATAGGGAACAGATTCTTGAAGATCTAAAGAATGCAGAACTAGAAGCATCGGAGACTGAGCAAAAGATAGCACTAGTTCAAGAGCGAATTAGAGACAGGTATAGCTTAGCTGTTCCGGAGGATATTGTTGTAGATTGTACTGAGGAGCAATTAGAGGCTGAGATCGCTAAAACTCAAAGAAGCTTAGAGAATATAGGTCCGGTGAATATGGCAGTTCAAGATGAATACAATGAAGAGCTTGAGCGACTAGAAACCTTATCTGTACAGCGAGATGATCTACTTGAAGCAGAAGAGAACTTAAGAGAGACAATAAAAAAGATAGATAAAGTTGCAAGGAAACGCTTTCAAGAAACATTTGATTTGGTAAGAACAAATTTTGAATCGTTATTTAAGCTTTTTTTTGAAGGAGGTAATTCCACCTTAAAACTTGTTGGTGACCCCGACCCCTTGGAGGCCGATATATCTATAGAGGCACAGCCACCAGGTAAAAGGAACACTTCACTTCGTCTCCTTTCCAGTGGTGAAAAAGCTCTTACAGCTATTTCACTTCTCTTCGCAATATATCAGGTCAAACCAAGCCCCTATTGTATACTTGATGAGGTTGACGCGCCACTTGATGATGTAAATATCCATAAATTCACTAAAGTTTTGGCAAAATTTTGTGATGAAACTCAATTCATTATTGTTACTCACAACAAACTCACAATGGAGATTGCTGATTATATGTATGGGGTCACTCAAGAAAAGAAAGGGGTCTCAAAACTGGTATCAGTAAAGTTTGATTGAGATGGATCTCCCTTTCAACCAACTATTAAATATAGCATCAATCAGGGAACATATTATGGTACCCGTTGGCTTGATCTTTGGTATTACATTATTGGGCGTTATCTTTAAAAATGTAATTCATCAAAGATTAAAAAAATTAGCCAAACGCTCAAATTCAGAAGTTGATGATATAATCATATCTACTATTGAACCACAGATTGTTTTTTGGTTCTTTCTCTTTGGGTTAACGGTCGGATTAAAAGACCTACCAATTACAGATCAGTATGTAATGTACATTTCAAAAGTATTGAATATTTTATTAATCGGATCAATAACCCTTGCCGTCTCAAAATTAGTAATTGGCCTTTTCGAACTTTGGTCCAAGCAACAAGGTGGAGGGTTCCCATCCACGACTATATTTATTAATATAGTTAGGATCACGATTTATACTATAGGGTTTTTGATAATTTTAGATACTATTGATGTATCTATTGCACCGATGCTAACTGCATTGGGAGTTGGTGGTTTAGCAGTCTCATTAGCCCTTAAAGATACATTGACCGACGTTTTTGCTGGCCTGCACATATTACTAAGTAAAAAGGTAGAACCAGGTGACTTTATTAGTCTGGACTCAGGTGAAATGGGTTATATACAAAATATTACTTGGCGAAATACTAAAATGTTGGAGAGATCAAATAATGTTATCCATATACCAAATACAAAACTATCATCTGCAATAGTTAAAAACTATGACAGTGGTGATCCTAGTTTCTCTGTAAAGATACCGGTTGGAGTTGCATATGATTCAGATCTTGAGCAGGTAAGCCGGGTTGTGATGGAAGTTGCAAATGAACTACATTCAAAAATGGATGAGACGAATAAAGATGCAGAACCTTCTTTTAAGTTTAAGGCTTTTGGTGAATCTAGTATAGATTTTTCAGTATACTTTCGAGGAAATAAATATGGTGACCAAAACCCGATTATTCATGAATTTATTCAGAAAATTCATGAAAGGTTTAAGCAAGAAAAGATTGAAATACCATTTCCTGTAAGAACTATTTTACAACCTCAAGAAAAGTAGTGAAGATCTGGTTGGTAGTTGGAGCCATTTTTGCCGCCCTAACCGTTTTGATTGGGGCCTTCGGAGCGCATGGCCTAAAATCTAAAGTTTCCCCTGAATATCTTTTAATATTTGAAACTGGGGTAAGATACCAGATGTATCATTCACTAGCACTTGTTCTGATTGGGACCATTGGTTATTATTTACCTCAAAGTTCACTAGCGCCCGTGGGATACTTTATGATCGCAGGCATTATGATATTCTCAGGTAGTTTGTATCTTTTAGTCTTAACAAATATAAGATGGCTGGGAGCTGTAACTCCTATTGGTGGTATCTGTTTCATAATTGGTTGGCTATTACTTGCATATAATATATATCGGTCCTGATCATTGAAGACGAACTCCAAGGTTCGTCATATTTCCTTTTGGACCGCCTCATCGTTCATAGTTGCATCAATGATCGGTACAGGTGTTTTTACCAGCCTTGGTTATCAACTGGTTGATATTCAATCTATTTTCCCACTCTTAATGCTTTGGGTGGTTGGAGGTATAGTGGCTTTATGCGGGGCCCTTACTTACAGTGAACTTGGATCAGCATTACCTCGTTCTGGTGGGGAGTATCACTTATTACATCGTATTTTACATCCTTCTGTAGGCTTTGCAGCCGGCATTGTATCTGCAACTGTTGGATTCACAGCACCCTCCGTACTAGCAGCAATGGCATTAGGTAGTTATTTAAAATCGGTCTTTCCTTTTTTTGATCAAACTATTATTGCATCTTTAGTGATCGTATTTTTCCACGTTCTTCACATGAGGAGCATTCGATGGGGTACTATTTTTCAAAGTGGCTCTACAGCAATAAAGGTAGGTTTACTTTTTACATTTATAGTTTTTGGTTTTCTAACAACCAATACCCAATCTATATCTATTTTACCTAAATCAGGTGATGGTATTATTTTACTCAGCTCCAGTTTTGCCGTTAGTTTAGTTTGGGTCTCTTATGCATATACTGGTTGGAACTCAGTGATATATATTGCGGGTGAAATAAAAGATCCCAAGGATAATATCTCTAAGACAATGGTTATTGCCACTAGTCTTGTAATGTTTATATATGTTTTACTTAATTATATTTTCTTGAATACTGCTTCTGTAGAAGATATGAGCGGACAAGTTGATATTGGATATATCTCTGGCATTGCGATCTTTGGTAGTGCTGGTGCTAAGATCATTGGTTTAGGGATTTCGATACTCCTCTTATCAACAGTAAGTAGTTATGTTTACATTGGCCCAAGAATAATGCAAATAATGGGGGAAGATCATAAATTTATTTCTTTTTTGAATGTAACTAACAAAAATAACATTCCTATAAATGCATTCTTTTTGCAACTTGCCATTTCCTTCTTCTTTATCATTACATCATCTTTTGAGCAAGTATTAATGTATGCGGGTATTACCTTAATTATCATAACAACATTAACCGTGATATCACTTTTCATTTTAAGATATAAGGAACCTTATCTTGACCGACCTTACAAGGTTTGGGGTTATCCATTTACACCTTTAATATATCTAATTGTAAATGTATGGATTCTTTTTTATTCCTTTCAGCATTCACAATTTGAGTCAAGCATTGGGATTGGGATTATAATTATTAGCATTGCGATCCATTTTATATTTGATAGGAAATATACTTCCGTATGAAAAGGACATTATTATTAGATGGAGCAATGGGCACAGAGTTACAAAATCGTGGTATCGATATTCCTTTTCCATTATGGTCTGCAGATGCAAATATAAAACACCCAGAAGTTGTAATAAATATCCATAAGGATTACATCAATTCAGGTGCAGATATTATTACTACAAATACTTTTAGAACTACAGCATGGACATATAGAAAGGCAGGATTCAGCGACACTAAGTCTAAGGAATTGTCAAGGTTGAGCCTTTATAAGGCAGTAGAATGCGCTCAAATAGCAGTTTCTAACTCTGTTAAAATAGCTGGGTCGATCACGACAGTAGAAGATTGTTATTTACCTGAATTATTTCCGGGAACTTCTGCGGCTGAAGACACATATGGCCAAACAATAGAATGGCTCGTTGATGCAGGAGTAGATCTTATATTATTTGAGACAATGGGTAACATTGAGGAGATCTCTTGTGCTTTAGAAATGTCAAGGTCGTACAATATACCGATTTGGCTTAGCCTCATAAGTAAAGATAAGTACAATCTTTTAGATGGTAGTAGCTATGAGAAGGTCTTTGAATTGTTCAAACCATTCTCTATTGACCATTTATTAATAAATTGCAATACAATGGATCTGACCATTGATATGTGTGACCAGATTCATTCCGCCTGGAGTCAGAAATGGGGAGTATATCCTAACCTTGGTAAAACTAATTATGAAAATGATTATTTAAATATCATAAGCGATTCTAATTTAAATAATGGCGTAATGTCTTTATTATCAAAAGAGCCAAACGTAATAGGTTTATGTTGTGGTTCCACACCATTTCACATAAAGTTTTTAAAATCTTTAATTAAATCAACAAGGTAGATATGCGATTAAGAATAAAACCATTTAACAATGAAATCAGAAAAATTTATGATGGTCATGGTCATTTTCATGAAGGTGATGCTGGAATCGATCTTTTTATAATTAACAAACAGATAATAGGCCCTGGTGAAACGGTTAAGATTCATTTAGGAATCGCTTGTGAAAATCTAGATCAAAAACCTTATCTTCTAATGCCAAGGTCGAGCATATCAAAAACGCCGCTTAGGCAGTGTAATTCCGTTGGTCTAATTGATGCTGGTTACCGTGGGGAGATAATGGCTGCAGTTGATAATATAAAGCAAGAACCATATCGACTAGAACCTGGTCAGAGATTATTTCAGCTTGTAGCGATGGATGGAAGCCCAATCTCGTTTGAATTAACAGACGTACTGACAGAAACAGACCGGGGAGAGGGTGGCTTTGGTTCAACAGGGCAATAATCATTTATGATGCCATAATGGCATATAATTTTATATTTTTCTTACATTATGCACTAATCC
>CENP01078982.1_pt1 | contig 14781 bp, 7 predicted proteins | sample 361281 | NCBI WGS metagenome assembly CENP01 (sample SAMEA2591122, study PRJEB7988) | marine metagenome | biome: marine biome (ENVO:00000447); feature: deep chlorophyll maximum layer (ENVO:xxxxxxxx); material: saline water (ENVO:00002010), including plankton (ENVO:xxxxxxxx) | depth 70 m
TTTTCCTTATAAAAAATATTTATTAATGATATATGTTTCTATAGTTATACCTAATAATTGAATTAAAGGTCTTAATTTTATCATCTTTATAACATGAGTACACCAACCAAAAGAGTAGCATTCCATACATTGGGGTGCAAACTAAACTATTCTGAGACATCTACCATTTCTCGAGACTTTATCACTAGGGGATTTGAGAAAGTAGAGTATCGAGATTATGCAGATATATATGTAATCAATACGTGTTCAGTTACTGAAAATGCGGATAAAGAAGCAAGAAGATTAATTCGACAAGCCAAGCGCTTGAATCCATCATCAAGTATTGCAGTCATTGGCTGCTATGCACAATTGAAGCCAAAAGAAATTGCAGCTATTGATGGTGTAGACCTTGTTATCGGTTCTGAAGAAAAATTTAATTTACTTGATCACTTAAACGAGTTAGATCAAAAAGAAGATAATACTATAATACATTCGAGCATCAGGCACGTTCACTCTTTTAAACCTTCCTACTCTATAGGTGACCGAACCCGATCTTATTTAAAGGTCCAAGATGGTTGTGACTATACCTGTTCATTTTGTACAATACCATTGGCGCGTGGGAAAAGTAGAAGTGGTAATATTCAAACTACAGTAAAAACTGCTCAAGAGGTAGCTCTCAAAGGAGTAAAAGAGATTGTATTGACTGGAGTTAATATTGGAGATTTTGGTGTAGGGTCAGATGAAAACTTACTCCAGCTATTGATTGAATTAGATAATATTGAAGGAGTAGAGAGATTCCGTATATCATCTATAGAGCCAAATCTTTTAAATAATGATATAATAGCATTTTGTAATACATCTAAAAAGTTTGTTCCTCATTTTCATATTCCGCTTCAATCTGGTTCTAATAAAATACTTAAAGGCATGCGGAGGAGATACGACCAAACCATTTATAGAAAAAAGATAAATAAAATTCTATCCTCTAACTCTGAAACCTGTATTGGTGTAGATGTGATGGTGGGATTCCCTGGTGAATCTGATGAAGATTTTTTAGAAACATATAACTTTATTAATGATATTGATATTTCTTATTTACACGTATTTACTTATTCAGAAAGACCAGACACTCCAGCTAAAAATATAAAAGAGGTCATATCAAAAAGAGTACGGGCTGAACGAAGTAAAATGCTGCACACTCTATCACAAAAAAAACGTAGGTATTTTTATGATCATTTTATTAATACCCACCGTGAAGTTTTATTTGAGAGCAGTAGAAATGGTAAACTGGTAGGACACACAGATAATTATATAAAGGTAGAGATAGATAATTTCCCAGGTCTTGTTAATAAGATACATTCTGTAAAACTTATTGAAAACAGAGGCGAATATGTAATGGGGGAATTATAGATGATGATATATATAATTTTTACTACAGCTTTTTAGAAACCTACAATGATTCAGCTAGAAAGCGTCTCTAAGTCATATCCTAACGGTCTCTTATTTTCCAATGTAAATCTATATATTAAAAGAGGCATGAGAATTGGTCTAGTTGGTCAGAATGGTTCAGGTAAGACAACTTTGTTCAGGTTAATGTTTGGAGAGGAAGATCAAGATTCTGGAAACATTCAAAAAGAAAAGAACCTGACTATCGGATATTTAGAACAGGAGATAATTACTGGAACAGGCCGTTCGATAATTGAAGAGGTTTTAGCTTCTTATCCTGAAGCCGCAGACACTGAAAAGTTAATGATGAGTTTATCAAATGCAGTTAAAGATGACCCTAATAACAATTCCTTGATAAATAAGTTAGGTGAGGTTCAGAATAAGTATGAGGCAATTGGTGGCTGGACATTAGAGAAGAACGCAAAAAAGATATTAGGTGGACTTGGGTTTAGAGATTTACAATTCCATGAGCCAATGGAATCCTTTTCTGGTGGGTGGAGAATGCGGGTAGCCCTAGCCTCAATTCTTTTGCAGGAGCCAGATATAATTTTTTTAGATGAACCAACAAATCATTTAGACCTAGAAGCTACAATTTGGCTTGAAGATTTTTTAACAGAATGGAAGGGCGCTATGATGGTTATAAGCCATGACCGCGCCTTTCTTGACCGGTCAGTAAACCACATCATTGAAATAGACCTTAAAAAAGTAAATTTATTTCATGGGAATTATTCTGATTATGTAAAAGAAAAACATATAAGAATAGAACAACAGCGTGGCGCATATAAGAACCAACAAAAACAAATAAAAGATACGGAAAGATTTATAGAACGCTTTAGGTATAAAAATACGAAGGCAACGCAAGTTCAGAGCAGGGTTAAACAATTAGATAAAATGAATATAATTGAGGAACCAACCGTAGATAGGGCAGTAATGAATCTTATGATACCACAGCCTAATAGATCACCTCTAAAAGTTGCAAGTTGTATTAATGTTAAAAAAGAATATGGTAATAACAGAGTATTTGATGACCTTGACTTTGACGTAGAGAGAGGTCAAAAGATCGGATTGGTCGGTTATAATGGTGCTGGTAAGTCGACATTGTTGAAAATGTTAGCAGGGGTTGAAAAAGTAACTAAGGGTGAAGTTAGGTATGGGAATGATATAAAGATAGCGTACTATGCACAGCATCAGCTAGAAGTATTGGACCCAGAGGAAACTGTATTTGATTCTTTAAGTAAGGACTCTGGGGGATGGGGAGAAACAGAGGTAAGAACATATTTAGGAAGCTTTATGTTTACAGGGGATGAAATAGAAAAATATGTTAAGGTGTTATCAGGTGGTGAAAAGGCAAGGTTAGCTTTAGCACGAATGTTACTGTCTCCATCTCATTTAGTTTTATTAGATGAACCTACAAACCATTTAGATATGGTAAGTAGGAATATAGTTGAAAAAGCGTTGAGTAAATACTCTGGGGCTATAGTCTGTATATCACATGATAGACACTTTTTAAATATTGTAACAAATAGCACATGTGAGGTGGGAAATGGTGGTGTTAAAACATATGATGGGAATTATGAGTATTATGAGTGGAAAAAGAATAATGAAAAAAATAGTCAGCAAGTGAATGGTAAAAAAAATAAAAACAAGAAAAAGAAAAGTAACTATTCTGAAAGAAAGAAGATAAAGAACAGACTAGCTTGGATCAAAAAAAGAACCTCACAAATAGAAATCATAATATCGGATTGCGAAAAAATATTAATTGACCCAGATAATAAAAGTGATCATGAACTTTTAAATAAAAAATTAGAGAAGATTAATACAGTAGAGTCAGAATATTTAAAACTTCTGGAAGAAAATGAAACCTTGAAAAGCTATTTGTAATATTATTTACAAATATTATTTAATTATTTTATAATTAAATCATTTTGAATTTTAAATACATATTTATACCTGCTATACTGGAATAGATTAAACATTGTAAATTTATTTAATAAAAATTTCCTAAAAAAATTTTGTTACAAAATTTATATACGTAATTAAAATTTTTAATTAATATATCATCCAAAAAATTTATTATTACCGTCGACAAAACAATTATTTTATAAATTTTTAAATATACTTTATATTGTGTTTACAGAGTTAAAAATTTTATTTTATATTATAAAAATAAAATATTACAAAGATTAAATACAGAGCGTTAAACATCTACTTCATACAACTGAATAAAATTAGAATTACAATACAAAATAGTTTTTATTACCATTCATATACAGCATTGTAAATATAAACATTACTTGTAAATAATACCTCTTAAGGAATAAATTTAGGAAATTACTTTTTCCGAGGTAATCAATGATGTGGAATCAAATTATATTCTGGTCCGTAGACCTATGCCTATTTCTAGGATGCCCTAGTCCTACCACTGCATATAGGATTATCCATTAGCATGACTCAATTACAAAAAGATATTATTATAATTAATGATCCTAAAAAGATCAAATTATTAAACAAATCATTTACAAAACAAATCCTAGGGTCCTTTTCAGACAAACCTAAAACTGCATCTGAGATCGCTAAAACTATTTCCTTCCCAAAAGAAAAAATCTATTATCATATCAAAAATTTATTAGCAAATAATTTTCTATTAGTTGCTGATACACAGGTTATTAAAGGTATAGAGCAAAAATCCTTTATACCATCAGCCAAAGAATTTCAAATTAGGGAACACAAAAGCCAACCACCGAAAACACATCAAGAAATCGAAAATAATTTTAGTTCTGATAACAAAGAAAATTCTAAGAAGGAAATTAAAGGAAAGGTCAATAGAAAGATTAGTGAGCGTAGAAGGGTCAATGGTCGAAGAAATCAAGAACGAAGACTATCATCAAATAGGCGTAATAAAAATAATTCAAGATTTAAAGGTGAAGACAAACGTAGTCAAAAAGAAAGAAGATATATCAAAGATCAAAGAATAACTTTCAGTAGGAGAGAACTTTTAGATAGGAGATTTGAAAAAAACAACCTTAAAAAGCGTAACGCAGTTGAAACGAAAAATGTTAAAAGGATAACCATTAAAAGTAAATCAATAAAGTATAAAAATTTTCTCTTAGGGCTTAATGGTGTAAAAGATGCGATGACCTTTGTTCATACAGGGGATAATGTCACATTCCTGTTTTGCAAGCTACAATCAAAAGGATTTGAAATTAAAAGGATCAATAATTACAGGCTACCTCTTAGGGTCAAAGAAAATACCATCAATACATTGACTGAATTAATTGCAAATGTTTTTAATCAATTTATTGAAGAAAAGAATCGGAAGAAAATCTACCTTGCCATTCATTCTGATAATTATCAATACGAAATGACATATGTTAATGCTAAGGGGAAAAACGAACGATTATTTGAATATGATTTAAACCACATACTGAATAATTCTTATAAGGTTGATCAAGAAAACTGTATTATTAATTATACAAGGCATGACAGCCAGGGGAAAAATGCTACAGTCTGTTTCTCAACAAAGAAGCCACAGATAGAAAAAGACTATTCCAACTTAAAAGAGGCAGGGCTACAACCCCGGTACAATACCTCTATTCCAAATATTCTAAATAATATATATAAATATTATAATCTTGATTCTAAGAATGATTATTCACTCCTTATATATATAGATAGGACAAAAACACATACAGTATTTACAATGGGTGATCAATTGTTTGAATCTAGAGAATTCAATAAGGGTCTTTACTATTTTTCAAATACACTGAAAGAAATATCCCTATCAAACAATGGGGAAGCAGATGCTGAAAGCAATGCGATGCATTTCCTTTCTTATTATGGAATTGGTGCAGAAACAACAGATACGAATATCCAAGATGGATTTCCATTTAAAAAAGCGCAATCTATCCTTGAGCACCTTGCTCTTAGTTTCACAGAAGATATAAAGGAAGCAATATACTTCTTTGAAAATGTTCTTACTCATGATGGTTTCTCTATACAGCCTATTGATAAGGTTTATATTAGTGGTCCTGGAAGCCATATAAAAAATTTAGATAAATCATTAAATGATGCCCTTCGCTTACCGGTAAGTAATCTATCTGATTATTGTACAGAGCATATAAAAAATATAGAGAGATCAAAGAGTGGTTTTCTAAATTGGAATAAGGGAGAGACGTTTTTCAAGAAACAAAAAAATACGGCGTCCCAATTAAGTTCTATCAAAAAAAGGATTCATGATCACAAAAAGGCTATAGAATCAGCGAAGAGTCCAGAGAGCGCAAAGTATAGACTAGCGAGATTAGAAATAGAAAAAGATTCTAAGCTTAAATCTCTTGAAGCAGCAAACATAAAGCTTATCAGCGCATCGAAAGAATTTAAAGGCCTGAAAGACGAATATACTGATTCACAAGAGGTCCTCAGAGCGGACATGGATTCTATTATTGTTCAGCTTGATGATCAGAGCCAATTATTGGTTGATAGTTATAATGAACATGAGAGTATTACCAAACGAATTTCTGAAATAGAGTATGAATCAGATCAAACAAAACAGAAAAAAGAAAATGAGAAAAAAGACAATCGATATGAGACCAAAATCAAGCATGCTGCTCGATCTCGTGCAAAGTTTTCTGAAGATAAAGATCGTTTAGAAGATTCGATCGATGATCTTGAATCTAAAATAATTAAACTTGAAGAATCAGTCCAGCATATTAGTATTCGACTTGATAATGGCCAAGATGAAATATCAATATTTGAATATCTAAATGATTCAATACAAAATACAGCAAATGCTTTTAAGCGTTCTTTCTTAGAGCACCTTAAATCTATAGAGCATCTATCAAAAGATGATCTAAATACCTTGCAAAAATCTGGCTATTTGTTGACTCAAAATTCTAAACGTATTGATGAAATAAATGAATCCTTTAAAGCAACTGTATCTGGTGATCTTGATTTAATTATCAAAGAGACGATAGATGGAAATGATGGAGTGGAAATAAGAGAAAAATTATTGAAGATCCTTGACCTGGTCTTAGATGCCCCAGATAAATTGATTCATTTGAAAAACCTAACCGGGTCAATAATAAAGATCAATGAATCTCAGCAAGATCTAAAGAATAAAGATCATTTGATTAAAAACCAGATCAGAAAATCTAAAAGAAAAAATCGAGAGGATAAAAAATCACTAACGGCTTTGAAAAAAGAGATAAATGTTAATCAAAACGACCTACTGCAAAAAGAAGATAGCCGACAAGAAAAAGTAGAAGTTCTACGTTATGTAAGAGAGACCATTGACATGATCCAAGATTTAGATCATCATAATATTCTTTTAAAAGAGCTAAGACCACAAAAAAAGACAAATAAAAAAGATTTAGAAGAATTAACAAAGAAGATGGCAATCATTAATAAATCGATTGATACATACAACATAGATCATGAAGACCTGGAGATAGGTCATGCAGAGTTAAATCATTCATTCGAAAAGGAAATAAAAAATATAAATGATGAAATTGAATTACTTGGACAAAAAGAATCAGAATTGAATAATGCAATAGATGAGGATATAGAAAAAGAAAAGTTAACCGGCCAAAAAATTAAGAACGCGTTAACCTATATTGATCAATTAGAAAAACAATGTATATCAAGCAAAAAAGAAATAGAAGAACTAAATCAGAAAAAGATACCAATAGTCAAATCAGCTCAAAAAGAAAAAATAAAAATAAAAAAGGAATTTGAAAAAAGATTGAAACAACTAGAGGTTGAAAAAAGTACAAAACTTGCTGAAGCTGAAAAGACCAAGACTATAACTATTGGAACATTTTTCAAAAAAGAATTAACCCATCTAATAAATAGATCAAAATCATTACAAAAAGATCTCCAAAAGGTTACTAAAGATAAAGCAAAAGCGTCTAATCAAAGAGACAGGGCAAAATCTTCACTTAGTGCGATGAAAAAAAAGAAAATGCCTCTAATAGCTGAGCTAATGAAACAGATCAATGGCTGGGAAAGAGATCTCAAGCAAGGTCGAAGGACACAAGAGAGGCTTGAATTACTAGAAGGTAAAAAATTTGAGTGGGATAGACTATTAGCAGTAGAAACTGAAAATAAAGACGAACGGGTAAATTCACTTAATAAGTCTATCGAAAGAAAAAGAACCGATTCTTATAAACTATTCATTAAAGATGGCCTGAACCGATTTCGTAATGATGGGGACGTAGACCAAATCGCGGAAAGAATGTCAGAAGAAAGTATTGCACTTGATCAAGAAGAAATCAAAAAGGAAGAGCAAACTTATAATCGTTTTCTAAAACGTTATGATGCTTTCATGATACGATATAGAAAAAACCACAGGGATATCCTTACAAAGTTGAAACCTTATGGTGGACGAAAAAATATTATCCTAAAAAAGATCCGTAGTGGAAAGGAAAAAGTCTCAAAACTAGAGTTTATGATAAGATCGTCTGTTAACAAACTAGATGAGAAAAACGAACTGCTTATCTTAAAAGAAAATGAGTTCAAAAAATTAAAGAAAGAAACATATACAAAACTTTCTGAGATCGATTCTGAGATTAAAAACTCTCCAGAGAAAGAAAAAAGAGCGCATTCAGATATTGATAAACGGACAGAAAAAAGACTAATTATGATTTCTGGTAAACAGACAAAATTAAAAGATGAAATGAATGACGCTCTTTTTACAGTTGAGGATGCTCTACGTAATGAGGATTTAATATTAAAGATCAATGGTGTCGAGGAAAAGATGTTATCATTTTTCTCTGAAATAGAGAAAAGTAAAGAGCAGATAAAGTCACTTGAAAAAGAATTGGAAAAGCTAGAAAAGAACCAAAGGTCATCTGAATCTAGGCTCGAACAAGCTTTTAAAAAACATGACAAGGCCCAACAGTCAATTGGTATCAAAGAAAATCAATTTAAGGTGAAAGAGGATGTCCTTGAAAAACAAATAGGTACAAATAGAAAAGAATTTTCTAGCTTGCAGGAGCATCTTCTTTCTTTAGATCAACAGAAAGATGAATTGATATCTCAAAAAGAAAATATTGATAAAGATTTCAATAGATCAAATACTATCGTCAAAGAATTAAAGAAGAAGATCTTGGTACCTAGCCTTATACCTAAATCGATCAATAGTTCTCAGAAGAATTCAATGAGTTCTAAGAAGACGTCAAATAGAAAAGAACAGCTTCGTTATCTAGATCAGATAGAAAAAGATGTTAACATAAGCATAGAGCGTTCAGAATTAAGTATAAAAGAATTAAATATTTTGATCGATAAAATGAGGAATGAAGAATCTGGCTTAGAAAGTTCAATTAGTTTGATTGAAAGTGATCTTGAATACTTCCACACAGATCTTTCAAGGATAGAAACACTTATAAGAAATAATAAAGAACACCTTGAAAAAATCTCTTCTGATCATAGGACATCGCTTAATGGAATATCAAATATAAAAGAATTATATCCCGAATGTAAGATCATGTTAAATGAAAGAATAGCCAACCTCTTTACTCTTGTCGAGCTTAGGTCCAAAGATAAGGACGAACTCAATAATTCGCTCGATGAGATGAAGCATGAATTAAAAGAAAAAAGAGTCGAAGCAGCAATGATAGCACAACAACTCTCAAAGATCAATGATGATATGAAAAAAGCTCTTGAAAATTCTTTTTATGAGCAAGAACAAGAGCCAGAGGAGCAGAAATGGAAATGGGAGATTGCGGAACATAAAATGAAGAGCTACATGGATCTTGCTCAACTAAAAATAAATGCGAAAGATCTATTTAATGAAATAGTAAAGATCGAAAAACAGATCGCACAGTTAAAAACAAAAGAATCATCCGTTAAAGACCTGATATCAGATAATGAGAAAGTTAGTCACAAGAAATTAAAACGCATGGAAGATACATGTACCAGTTTAGAACTCCGGATAACAAAAGAAAAAAATGAATTAGAAGGAATTGAAAATGAGGTCCAAGAACTTAAGAGCTTTGCTTTTAACTATGGAGATAGGATAGAGGTTTTAGAAAAAGAGCTAGCAGACTTTAGAGAAAAAGAAGTGGACTATGAACTGATCCTTAATGATCTTGATCGATCTATAGAATCTGTCCAGGAAAGGGCGGACAATATTATAAGGAGTAAAGGAACTATCAAGGAGAATTCTATAGATATTGACTACATAGCAAACCTTGGGCTATTAATGGACCCTAATTCAAGCCTTAACTTGTTACCTAATGAGCATATAAAAGAATTCAGTTACTTCAAGCCAAACCGAATTCTTCAAAATGGTATGCTTGCCCTAATCCTGACCTTTTCTTTAAGTGCTTTTCTCCAGAGATCTAGTATCAAGCCCCTAGAAGAACGCTTACCTATCAAACAATCTGAACTCAGTCTACTCAGTATGCGCCAACAAATGAAAAATGTTGTAGAAAATAAAAATGAGGTTGCGAATACTTTTGGACAATTAATTAAGGATGATAAAAATATATCTGAGGACATGGTATCATTATTGAAATATCTAAGTACGAATATTCCTGAAAATTTCCAGGTTACCAAGGTAACTGTGGATAAGCAAAGATCAGAAAAATCACTAGTTGCTGATAGGACAGAATTCTATGATCTACTGGTCAAAGTAGATGGTTTTTATAATAATAATATGGAAAAATCATCAACACTTTCTAAAAAATTGCATGAATCATTTGTAAATAAAGGGCAGTTCAAAAAAGTTGAAATAAGTGAAGGTAAAAAACTTAAAAAGTCTATGACTGGTTATAAAATAACAATTTTGCTCTAAATGAATATGAATCAAAAAACGAAATATTACCTCAATCTAATTTTGATCATCTTTCTTCTCATTATTTATATATATGATGCAAAATATGTAAGGCGTGATATGGAAATATTTGAAACAGCTATTTCAGATATTGATATGCAATTAGAAGCTGGGTCAGAGGTGATCAATCGTATGAATCAGGTCCGACAGGATTTCATTAAGAATAAGAATACCTTGACTGCTTACCAGATATCTGGTAGTGAATTAATGAAAGAGATACAGAACCTGAACCTATTGGCAGATGAAATGGATATTGTTCTGGATGATCTAGAAATTGATCCGAGGAATACATTCCCCAATATTGACCAAGGTCAAGATGGTGACCAGATAGTACTTGAAAGGCAATCATTAAGTTTTAATCTATCTGGAAACTTTTTAGATATTGGAACTTTTATTGATGCTGTTCAGGATAATTCACCAGCACTCAGGATGCAATATTGTTCAATCATCTTAGACAGTCTAGATCCAAGAGGTGTTATCGCAGAGTTAGAATATTTGACCTACGGTGGTCCAGAATGATGTTTAAAGAGAAAATGATCCTTTTTTCAATTGCGGTAATGATCTTAGCAGTATTTACAGAAGCTTTACCTTATATATATCCAGAATTAGATATCATGACCAATCGCAATGAACAGAATAATGATCCATTTTTAAATGAATCAAATATGCCCATTGGAGAATCTATGGAGCCTCCATCTCTTTCAATAAATGAATGGAATAAAGATATTTTTCATGATAGAAGTAACATTTATAACAGTTGGTTCAAACTAACAGGTATTACTGAATTTGAAAATGGTTATAAAGCTATCGTAAATGGTGAGATAGTACATAAAATGAATCGTGTTAGAGGTTTTACAGTGACTAGTATCACTGAGACACAGGTGGTATTACAAAGAAACGAATACCGCGTAACCCTTAAAATGGAAAAATAAATGAAATACTTATTAAAAATACAAAAGATACTATTTTGCTGTTTTATCTTGTCTCTGGATATAATTCAGGGCCAGGGATTCAAGTATGATCTTTTCCCTCCAACACCCGTTTTAAATGATATTTATATTACAGACCAGCAAGACTCTTATACCCTTGTTTTAGAATTTAGTGGAGCAAATTTTGACTATCTTAAAAATGAGACATTTGCTCCGCCTAGCCTGACATTATTATTTAAAAATGTAGAATGGGCGAAAGGTAATTTCACAAAGAAATGTGAAGAAAATCCTCTATACCAGTATTCTTTAAGTGTCCCAAGAAATGTGAATCAGAAAGAGATAGATAAAAGAATTACGTTAAAACTAGATTTTACAAGAGTGCCCGAATACAGTATCAAGATTGAACCTGCCAAAGGAAGAAAGAAAAAACATTCTTTAAAGATCAACTGGAATAAAAATAATGTCAAAAAGGCCCAACAAAAATATGCATCTGTAACTAGAAGGCTTCCCCCTTCAAGAGTAAGCCTCAGCTTTCAAGATGCAAAATTAGTAAACGTTGTCCGTATGTTGGTATCCCAGGATAATCTGAATCTGATCATGGGAGAAGACGTCTCAGGAAAAGTCACAGTAAGCCTAGATGATGTTTCATTAGAGACTGCACTAGATGCTATTCTTCATGTGAATAATTATGAATGGTTCATACAAGATAATATTATAATTGTTCAACCAATGACGTCTAAAAAGGTTATGCCTGGGGAGCTATTAACAAGAATGTTCAGGCTTAATTATATATCTGGTGCTATTGCATCTGAAGCTGTAAAAGAAGTGTTGAGCACAAGGGGTAGAATAAGGGCCCTTTCATCTACCGCCTCAACAAACCTTGAACCTGGTGAAAAGGATATCCTTCTAGTTACAGATTTACCAAATAACTTTTCACTCATTGAAGGTGTAGTAAAATCTCTCGATGTAAAAAGTGCACAGATAAATATCGCAGTGAAATTTGTTGAAACTGCACTTAAACATGATGAGATCATTGGTATCAATTGGGATATGAGAGAGCAAATGAGTATCGTGGGGAAATTAGACGCAGATACTTCATCAACCTTTGATCTTGGTTATCTAACGATAGGGGATCAGACAATGAACTTTGCGACCCTGAGCCGACCAGTTGTTTCTGCGATTCTTTCGCTTTTGGCCAACGATGGAAGTACAAGGCTACTCCAAGAACCTCAGGTAACAACTACTAATAATTCCCCAGCAAATATTGTAGTAGGCACAACCATACCAGTTCTGGTACCGCAGGGTGAGGGTAGTGTCTTTGGCACAAACCCGTACACATATGAAAATCAGCATGTAAATATATCTCTTGAGGTTTTACCAAGAGTTAATGAAGAAAAGATCATTAGTATGAAAATTGATGCCATTGTTCAAGACATCATCGGGTTCATTGGAAAAGATCAACGTCCAATGATATCAACAAGGTCTACAAATACAAATGTAAGAGTCAATAATGGTGAAACATTATTAATAGGGGGGTTGATCTTTGATACTGCAGATGAAATGAATAATAAGGTTCCATTATTAGGAGATATCCCTATCATAAAAAGATTATTTAATTATAACAACAAGACCAAAGAACAAAGGGAGTTATTGATATTTATAACTCCTACAGTTGTATTAGGTGATGCTTAAAAGGACATTGATATGAATACCTATTATCAAATAAACCAGTATAGAGCCTTATTAATAAACATACTTTTATTTACAATATTATTTGTAACAACTGTGCAGGCGCAAACTGATATGTTCATTTTTGGTAGTAGCCGACCGGTAGCAGATGCGGGTGGCGATATAAAGACCTTGACAAAAGGTTCCATATTTCTGGATGGATCCCGTTCATACATTGGTGATGGATCAAAAATAAAATACGAATGGATCTTTGCCCCTGGATTGGCTTTACAGAGCGATAATGATTTTCAATCAGAAATATCCTCAGAGACCTATAGTGGGAAATTTTTAAAGAGTGTTTCAACCTATAAAACAGTTTTAAATGTAAAACTTGCAGACAATGTACCAGGCACGAAATTAGAGGTCATACTTAAGATCAAAGATCGTATTGGCTTTGAGGATTCAGATACATTGGTCGTAACGTATTTTGACCCCTCTGTACCAGCTCAGGCTCTTGTAGATACGCTTGAAGCTGTTAAAGATACAATGGCTTTTGGGTCAGGTGAGGTTGATACATCCAGTGCAGGTGAAATGATCTCAAGGTTGCTTATTCAAGAACTCGTGGACACAAAAATATCAGATGTAGATGTTCAGATCATCAATAGCATAATTAAAGACCAGATCCGGTCACTAGGGTTTGATTATAAAATAATCCTAACAAAGGATCTAAATAGCAAAACTAGACCCAAAAAATATAAAGCTAATTGCAAAACAGACCTTTGTATTGCAAATAATGCTCAGCTTTTAAACGCGCAATATGCATTGACATGGGATTTCGCAGATTCAGAAGACCTCTTTACAATAAGATCTTTTAACTCTCAAAATTATAGTGAGGATCTTAATGATGCTTTAATAGAAGATCCATATGCGATCATGAATGAGAATGGTATTTACGGTCTGGAAAAAGAATTAAGACAAGCAGTCACTAATATCATGGGCTCAAAGATTTTTAAAAAGGATATCTCCAGATTAGATCGCTTGATGATGAAAAATGAACGATGGATTTCGTTAGGGAAATATCCACTTATGCTTGGTGCAGCATACCTAGTTATAGATGCGGCATTTTCACAGGACTCAGAAGAGCCTGAACCAGAACTACCACCAGGGTTCCCTCATGAACCATAAAATTTTTATTCAAATTAAAATGAGTGTGTACATACACAACAGGAGATCAATATGAAGAAATTCATTCTTATCCTATTATTATTAACTACTGTCTATACTCAAAACAGGTCCAAAAAAAAGGCAAACCAAGTTAGTGTATCTAAAACAGTAGTTAATAAGATCAAACAGACAAATACTGAGTCAGTCCCAAGACGTATATCTTATCAGGGGCTTATCACTAAGGCTGATGGAAGTCCTACAGATGATGGGAGCTATGAAGTAACATTTAGGGTTTACAGTACTGTGGATGGTGGTAGCCCAATCTGGACTGAGAATCAGGAGGTAACGGTAAATAACGGTATAATAAGTACGGTTCTTGGCAATACCAATCCATTTACGGTCATCCCTCAAGAAGCCTACCTTGAATTAACTGTAGATGGTTCTACTCTATCTCCAAGGCAAATTCTAACATCTGTTTTTTACTCAGTACTATCAGATACATCAGCTTATGCAAGGACTGCAGATTATGATGACCTTATTGATCTTCCAGATCTAGATGTATATGTATTGAAAGATTCTTTGGACAGTTATACCACTAGCTCTGATCTTTTTGATACCCTCTCGACCTATCAGCAAATAGACTCTAATCTGACAGATCTGGTTGAAGATGGAATACTTTCAGCTAGCAAAGTAGAGTTTGGCATTACTACTGATGGAACAACAGGTCAGTCATGGATATCTGATGGCGATGGTTCCGGTGAGTGGGGA
>CENP01238691.1_pt1 | contig 14764 bp, 6 predicted proteins | sample 361281 | NCBI WGS metagenome assembly CENP01 (sample SAMEA2591122, study PRJEB7988) | marine metagenome | biome: marine biome (ENVO:00000447); feature: deep chlorophyll maximum layer (ENVO:xxxxxxxx); material: saline water (ENVO:00002010), including plankton (ENVO:xxxxxxxx) | depth 70 m
ACAGTCATTGACCCAGACCTTTGAGTATTCATGATATGATTGAAGTCTTTAGTATGTATTGAACCATGAATATTCCCATCATCAAAACCAACATGTTCCATAATATCTATTTCTCCACAGTCTGGCCAGCCTATGCTTGTGATGCTTTCTCCAAGCATCCATATAGCGGGCCAAGAACCTTTGCCACTCGGCAATTTTGCTCTTATATCAAACCTTCCGTAGGTCCAAGAAAAGTTATCATCTGTATTAACCCTACCTGAAGTATAGTTAGCAGTATATTGATTTCCATTATAATCCGTATCATAGTAATTCGGTTCGATCAAACCTTGAATAACAAGATTCCCATCTTGTAAAAAGACGTTTGTGTCTCTATTCGTGTAAGCCTGCTCCTCATTGTTAACCCATCCAGGGCGCCAGCGGAGAATATTCCACTTTGACATATCAAGCTCATCTCCATCAAACTCATCCGACCAGACTTGCTCCCACTCAGTTGTTGAAATGGGTGGACCATCGGCAACTTGATTATTCTTATCATCAGAACCAAAACAACCTTTAAAAAAGATCATTGTAGAAAGAAGCAATATTGAATACTTAAATGTTGTTATCATTTTAGATACAAGATTTTTTGAGTCTGAAGAATTTCACCACTATTTATCTTAATAAAATAGGTTCCTGATGGCGAATAAAACCCATCAGGGCCGATTCCATTCCAACTAAAAGAACCCATCCCATGCGATTCAAACCTTCTCTCACCACTTGACATAATTCTTCCTTTTAAGTCATAGATTGCATACGTCACAGATCCTGGTTCAATAATTCTAATTGGCAATCTCAACTCATGATTAAATGGATTCGGATAGGCACTGCCAATCGAAATGGATGCTGGTAAGTTAGAAGATGTATCTATTTGCAATGGATCTCCATTGTAACCTGTCTCCGTAGAATTGGTAAGACATAATATTAAGTGCCCATACTCGAACACAACATTAGAGTATATAAGATCAGAATTATTCCCATCCCAAGTATGGTTAGCCTTGTCCCATCGAGATGCATCGTAATAGTCAAAATTATCTGTCCATAATAAAATAAAATCATTATCTGTCCCTGCATTTCCTGAGTTTGGAACATAAGCATAATATTTTACCCAATCGTAAAAAGCATAAACAGGTAATATACTAGGGTCAAATTCTCCAACCCAATCCTCATACGTTGCTTGCCAAATATTCATCATTAGTTTTTGTTCAAAGTATAATGAGTCTGTATAAAAATTATTAACAGAGCGTATCAATTGGTCATCTATGAAAAAATTCACATTTACTGGTGTCCATTCGATTGCGTATGTATGAAAATCGTCATGTGGGTTTACATCTAGGTCAACTAACTCTGGAAGATCCCATGCATTTTGAATGATTAGGTTGGTTTGAACTTTGCTGTCATAATTCCCCAACCATTCGAAATCAATTTCATTCCAATAGCTACTACTTGTTAATCCCTCTGCCCAATAATCTCTAAAGGTAAAAAATGAACTTACGACTCCATTGCCTTGAGCAGATTTCATTCGTACTTCAAATCTACCATATTGAAATGAATCTTCAGTCCGTAATTCACCACCTTTATAAGGTTTTGTAAATGAAATCGTAAAAAATAATAAAAGGCAAAATAGTCTATTTAAGTAAAATTGTTTTTTCATGTTTGGTCTTATTGTTTAAACTGGTTTGAATAATGTATAATCCGCTAGAATAATTATTGGAATTCCAAGTCAACTCATGCATCCCTACCACCATAGGCCCTTCATGAATAACGTCTAATAATTGACCTGAAATATTAAAAACCTCAACACGTATATTCCCATACTTTTTTATTACAATAGGTATTGTTAGTTTATTATTAAAAGGGTTTGGATATGGGTTTGAAATAGAAAAGTTTTTAGCAAAAATTGAACCAACCGAAAGCTCTTCCGTTAAATTTATTTCTAAACCGTTAAGAAAGGGTCCTGCATATTCGTAACCTGCTCCATATTTCACTGCAGAAAAGTATAGATCTAGGACACCATCATTTACGAATATTTCAGTTAATGTAGTGTCAAAGGCATTATTCTGCCCAGATTGAGCATAAACATCTAAATCAGATATCCACATAGAATCTTCAACGAAAATATCAAAAGAGCGGTCGCCAATCTCACTGTAATGATTTTCAGATAATTTAATGGTAACTGAATAGATCCCATGCGGTACTCGTACTTTGTAAGCGACAACCCTATTTAGACTCCCCTGGTACAATAAGTCTTGGTCCGTACTACCAATGGCTTCTTGAGTAAATTGGTAATTACCATTCATGTGACCATACTCAACAGATGATGACCATAGTTGGTCAGCTTCATGATCACCATACGCACTCCCAGAATTGTTAACTTTTAATGGGAAAGAAAGCGGTTGAGGCATATCGATCTGAATGGACTGTACCAGTAATACGTTAGGTGGATCGTTATCATCTTCAATACCCATTACGATAATGTTAGGGGTTTCATCCAAAGACATGTCTAATACTTTTAATTTGACAGTACGATGGTTTTCCATCATTGCAGCAGATACTACTGTAGCACCAGAAACAGAATAGTTATTTACATTTTGAGAAGTTTCAAGATCTAATTCTTCACTGAACTGAACCATGATGGAATCCCCACCTGCCCGCGCCCACAATAGGTATGGTCTTTTTTGATCTTGATAACCAATATACTCATCATCAGTAAGACAAAGTATTAAATAACCATCTTCATAAACTATATTTTCCCTGATAAACGTTGATTGGTTACCACCCCAAGTGTGGTTATCCTTTTTTTCCCATCTGCTACTATCAAACTCATCAAAATCATCTTGCCATAGGTAAGTAAAATTATTGTCCGTTCCACTATCGCCATTTCCAGGGGTGTAAGAAGAATATCGAACCCAGTCATAGTACGCAAACCTTGGTAGCACCCTATCATCCCAAAATCCAACCCAGTCATCGTATACTGGATTCCAGATGTTCATCATGATCTTTGAAGGATGAATTAAATCTGTTATATGTTCATCAGTTTGACGATAAACTTCTTCACCATTGATAAACCAGGCAACATAATCAGGGGTCCATTCAAAACCATATTCATTGAAATCAACATGGAGATCAAGCGAAGTGAAATGAGTCCGGAGATGACTTGTGTTCGTGATGACATTCATGTCTACTATGTTAGGGAATCGACCTAGAAGCTCAATATCAATTTCATTCCACTCCGTATTGGGATGATCATCATTGTATGTAAAAAAAGACGAAACCAGACCCTCTCCCTGAGCTGGCTTGTAACGTACTTCAAATTTTCCATATAATACAGTATCAACTGTACGAAGTTCTGCACCCCTGTAGCCTTGTGAATGCAAAAAGCTAAAGGATATAATAAAAATAAATAACAATTTCATTTAATTTATTTTTCTCCCATAATCTAACTTATTATCAGATGTTATTACTGGGAAAGAAGGAACTAAGATAGGATATGGTACCCCTCTTTGAATGACCATCATATCAGTACTTGTTAATTCTATTTTTTCAAATGCCTCCATATTGATCTCAATCTGATCAGAATAAACATTTTGTAGCGAGTCTATTTTTGGATTCATAAGTCTTAACCACTGGTCCTGGTCATTAATTTGTTTATTACTTGAACGCATGGCTGACAAATATCTTTTGCTACTTGAAGAAGATCTCCACATGTCTTCATTTAAGCCTACACTCCAATGCTTGTCGTACCCTTTAACATAACATTGTTTTGTGATCTCTGTATCTCTGATCAAATCAGCAATAGCTAATCTAAGCTGTTGTGGAAATTCGCTACGTTTCATTTTTCGTTTTCGAAAAACCAACGGATGTGAACTTAATTGTTTGTTTAGCTCATTTACCGTCCAAGTTGCTCCATCGTAATCCAATATCACATCATCTCCATTTACGTCTTTATCTGAATTAAAAGTATGGGTATCAAACTCGTGATCATCCCATAAAACCTGATTTAGCATGTTCTTTTTGACAGAGTCCATTTTAAAGAAATAGTCTGCAGCTTTTTCAGCGTACTCATAAAAGATATCAGGGTTTAAGTTCATTTTCTTTTTTTTCATTAAATCTTTCACCCAGGATAAATAATTCTTCTTGGCTTTCTTTTCTACTAGTCTTTCATTGGTATCCCTCCAGAGAAGTTTTCTTTCAGATTCCGTAATTTTTATTTCATCTGTCCAACCTAGCACTTTCATTAGTATAAAAGTATTATCTTCAGTCTCATAAGGACCTAGCATGTTTCCTTTTTCGATGCTTTCATCAAAGAGAGCATTATGTATATAATCATTTTCACGATCGAACCAGGTCATTTCTCTAACAGGTGCATTACCACCCCAGAGAACATTGTAAATAGAGTCCAATGGCACTTCTTTAGAATCTAAATTTTTTATTTTATTGACTAAGTCCTTGTCAGGGAGGTTTAAAAATTGGACTTTTACTTTCCTACCGGCAACTTTGAATGCTTTTTTAACTTCTTTTTCTGGTACTGTAACCTTGGAATGAAATTCTTTTGCATAAAATATTTGTCGCATTGCCTGTTCTCTTCGACCTTTGAAATAAGTATCAAGATTTTCAGCTGAGATTTCAATATTTTGTTTCTCTTGTTCTATGGAAGTTAGTTTCTCACCAATTAGTGAATTTAAGATGATCTTCTTGTGGATATAATTATCTTGCCTACAATATTTCGGGCGTATTGTATACTCTGATCTCCTTATAAAATCTTGGATAGTAATAACTTCTGAACCTATCCTTGCAAGAATTACTTCTTCAGGGATTTTGGAATATTCTAGATCTTGCTTTGTGCAACTAAATAGTAAGATAAAAAGAAAAATTGACCGGTATGCATGGCCCATTGGTCATCACTAAAAAGAAAGACCAATAGTATAGATCTGAATATTCCCTAAAATACCCATCGTCTTGTATGTGTAATCAATGGAAACAGATTTATTACCCAAGTAAAACATTTTTGTTCCAGCGCCAAATGTAAATCCTACATCACTACCATCTTCAGTTAGACTATTCATGCCAGTTTTAGCACCCATGGTCAGGCTCACTACTCCAAATCCAGGAATCTTGTTATCCAATGCTGCACCAATATTTAAGGATTCGGCATTGTTATTTGGATGAAGTGCATCCGCAGATAAGGTAAGGTTCATTATATTTGTTACAATAGGCTTGAGAGATAATCCAATTCTGAAGATAAGTGGCAACTCCCATTCAGACGTTCTGAACTGCCCCGCAACATCGCCATAGTTACCTTCTTCGTACTCTGATATGTCAATTGGTTGGTAATTATCAATCCCATCGTATTTCATCCTAGTACCATAATTTGAAATACTCATTCCAATGTTCATTCCATCTTCATCTTTACCAGTAAATGAAAAGAAATTAGTATTGACCAAAACTCCAAGGTCTACAGCGAATGCACTAGCTGAGCTATGCCAGATCTTAGAACTAATGTATTTCATTGATGTTCCAAATGAAAACCAAGAAACGATCTTCCTAGAGAATGTAAAGGTAGCTGCCACATCTGATGCTCCGAACTGTTCGCCTGTCCCATCTTGGTACTCTAGATTAGTTACATCCATTTCACCATAATCTAAATGAGTGATTCCTAGACCGAGAACACCTACGTTTGGCACAACAAAAGCTCCTCCAGCAAACATCATATCAATATCTACAAGCCAAGGCTGGATTGAGAAAAGTGCAGATGACCTGGACACATTGGACAAACCTGCAGGGTTCCAATAGATGGAAGAAACATCATTAGCAACAGCAACATATGCATCTCCCATTGAAGTCGCTCTACTACCCACACCTATTTCCAAAAAGTTTGCGGTTGTCGTACCATATCTATTAATCGTTTGCGCATTCAAACAAATTGATAAAACAATAAATATGATGGTAAAATATTTTGCTGAAATATTTCTCATTTGATTACTGCGAATTTTCCAATTTTTTCTTCACCTATTTGCTGTGCATCTATGTGATAAATATACATACCCGCAGCTATCTCTAGATTTTCTCTGGTCAGCATATCCCAATGAATAATACCATTGCTGGGTTCATTATTGACAATGATCTCATCTACTAGAACGCCGCTTACCGTAAAGATCTTTATGATACAATCAGCTGGCACATGAGTGAACATGATTCGCCTACGCTGATTCAAAAAAGGATTGGAGACAGCAGACTCCATCATATTAGTCATTACATATGGATTTGGTACGACTTTGATACTATCCAAGTCAGAACTCACAACGGAAAGGTCAAGTGCAGTCTCATCTCCAACGGTAAATCTTATTGTATCCGTTAAAAAGAAAGGTCGATTCCAATCTACCTGGTAGGTGTTATCTCCTTGAGGATATGTTGCACCCAAATCTAATTGAAAATCAATAATGAATGCAGTAGCCCGCCATCTAGTTCCAACCGTAGCACCAACAAAAAATCTGTCTATCCCTACTTCTAATGTATCGTTATTGTTTACATCATGTACAATTATATCCATTAATGGATATTGTCCTGTTGCTGTATCTATGAAAGAAGTGTTCTGAACATAGAAGTTTAAAGCAGGTTCCGTTATTTTTCTTGTGCCAATAGACAGACCGTTCTCGTCTCTTACCGTACCGGATCTTCCTATACCAACATATGCCGAATCATCATCCGTAAAAACTATATTATATTTCCAGGGAAGCATAAGTGCTTCGGTATTGGTAGGCGTGATTCTCATGTTGCCAGAACCATTGACCCAACCTGACTTTTCATAACTGATAACAGGCTTTTCCACTCCTGCATCAATTTCAACCTGTAACCCATCAAAAATATCCGTCAGGAATGTTTCACTTGCATTCAATGTCCAATAACCAACCGTGTCCTTATATACTATATTTTTGCCAACGTATTTTGAAGTATCCTCAGAGTATATTAGGACAGTACTGTCAGTCTCATCATAAATCTTTATACCATTGGTAACATACTGAAAACCATAATCGTAACTATTGATATTGCCAATTGTATCTACAGAGAAGGTCAGAGCATATTGATGGCTTTGCTTTAAACTGCCTTGAGCTCTAATAATTGGCTGAACTGAACCACTTCCCAATAAGTCAGACTCTTGAACATCTATTTCCGGAGGAACATAACCAGCCGCTCGCTGATGAGGAACAACTACAGCAACATTTTTTCCAACAGTTCTAACTTCTTCAGCCTCATCAAGCTCGATGACCGCGTTATTTTCAGATGGTGCTATGCCAGGTCCAATGTTTGGAGCTCCAAAATCATAAGCAACAACAGCATAATAATAGGTTCTACCATTCTGAACGGTGTTATCAACAAAAATATGTTTTATCCCAGTCTCGGCACCTAGGTTATATCCTGCACCATTGACCAGGCCAAAATCAGTAAATCCAGAGATATCATCTACCAGATCACATTGATAAATAGGTTTCTTGAACATTGGTGTTCCATATCCATCCGTAATGGTTTCAGGATCAGACATGTATTTATCCGTAGACCTATAAACTTTATATCCTTCAAAATCATTAATATTCCCAACAAAAGGATCTCTTGTCTTTGTATCAGCAACATCGTCCCATGTTAAGATAACTTTGCCATCACCTGCTGTAGCAGTAAGAGTAGGCATTTTAGGTGGCTGAGCAAACCTATAATCTTTTTCATATATAACTTGGACAATTCTTTTAAGTTCGTAAAGTGCAGGTGCGGTATGGTCTGTAGAGCTTAACCCCTCTAACGGATCGTATGAATGTAGCTCGGACATTGATATTCGCTCAACGCGACCTTGAAATAATGGAAAAGGTCCAGAGGCGAAAACCTCAACAAGATTAGAAACATTATCAAGATACTCTTCGAGGGAGTCAACTCCTATCAGGCCCCACATGGCCTCATCATTTTTGAACCAGGTTGTTTCATTAGATGGTGCATGACTAGGGATTGGGAACATACGAAATGTTGTAAGCCCCACCATGTCTGATTCCGATACGTCGGTAATGTTAAAATTTGGTTCACAACCTACTCCCTCTAAGAAGTCAGGTCTATGATTGCCCTCACTTCCGTCTGCGTCAGGGCCACTATAATTCAACTCCCCAGGACCAACTCCATCGATACCGATGTCATCACCGTAATCCTCAGAGATTTGGTATATGCCGTCTCCATTGAGATCTTCACCATCTTGCCAGTCTTGGTCTTCATCTGCATCCCAATGCTCTTTTAGGTCTTCTATATTTAACTTGTAAAAATCAAGGAATGCATTCAGATCTGAAATTCCATCAGTTGGTCCAATCAGACTAGTTGCTTCATTATCTCGCTTCTCATCAACAAGACCATCGTTATCATTGTCTTGATAATCATAGGCTAAGCCTGGACTTTCTAAATATGCAAAACCCATTACTCCAGTAGGAAGCCCTCCTGCTCCTATGCCATTGATGTCCCAAGAATAGGCCATATCTTCTTGCTTATTAAAGTACCCGAGATCATCATCACCGTCTCCACCAATTGAGTTATCCAACCAATATCCAAAGGCAACATCTCTCAGGTCATAGTCCGAAACATTTGCAACGGAATATTCCCAAAAAATTGCATCTCTAGCTTGTGGATTATTCCACTGGAATCCTCTAACAGAGACCCTTAGACCTAGTCCACCCCAAGGGGCGCCTGGTTGTATTGTAACATCTGGCTTTAGACCTCCAACATAATGGCCAGGCCTAGGATAATATCTGACACCATCCTCTGTCCCCAGATACTCTTGGTCTTGAGCATCATTGACGACATAATAGGATTCTTGGTCTGCGTAAGTAACACCTCTTCCAAAACGTCCATTCCACTCTCCTGGCCATTTGGTCTCAAGTCCAGTAGAAGGCCAGCCACCAAGGGGCCATGAATTTGATAAGTTTGAAAGAGCTGGATATTCTCCGGTCTCATTGAAGTATCCAAATACTGGATAAAATCCCCATTCTACAGTTCCTGTCGGATCAAGGTCCATTTCCTCTCTATAGCTTGACTGTAAATAGTACAGAGTGTGTCGTTCTTTATTAGGGTTGAAGAGATCTAGAGGATCTGTCATTGGAATAGTATCAACGGTCGCTGCATCACCATCATCTTCAATGTAAACCTTCGCACCTATGAGTAGACCGATGCCATCTGTCATTTTCAGCCCATCCGGATTGTTTGGCCATTTTGAAACGTTCACTCTTGGCCAGTCTGATAGTTCAGTGGTGTTACGAAAATAGATAAAAACTCTATTCCCCGTCATATAACCTTCTTTTTCTGCAGCAATATCACCTGCAGGGTCTTCTGGTCCCTCATAATCTTTTCCCTGAGAGAAGACAAAGTGGATTCCAATAAAGAGTACCAGAAGTAGTTTCAGTGCTTGACTATTTTTCATCAAAAATTAATTCCTACGGCAAGCTTTACCATCCTTGGAGATGAAAACATCGAAGGATTCTTGATACGATCTTCAAAATCATTAAAGTCGCTGCGGTGCCCAGCATAATCAGTCTCCCTTATGACTGCTGTATATGCTCGCCCAGTCTCACTATCAACTTCATTTTCATTTAACCTGTCAAGGAAATTATAGATCGTTAGATCGATCTTTCCAGAGAAACGGTCTAGTAGTTTAAAATTATAATACAGGGTTGCATCTACTGTGTAGGTTGAGGGTTTATAATCATTATTAGGATACAGATTTATTCTAGAAAGTACACTTTCGCTTTGTGGAGAAAAGGTATACGGGGAACCAGAATTATAATATGCAGTAACCGTTCCACCATACTTTGCGCCTAAGAACATTAGCGTACCATTGAGAGTATGTCGTTGGTCCCAACTCATAGGTATAAAACGATTAACAGGATCCATGTTGTTTCCGGCCCTGTCGAATGTCTGGGTTGGATTGTCTGCATTTCCGCGGGTATACTGAAGTGTGTAGTTCATCATCCCTTTTAGAGATCCGTAGCCAAGGTCAAGTGTGACCTCAAGCCCTCTTGCATTTCCGTAATCTTTATTACTATAAAGACCATATTCTATCTGATTGTAAGTAGAAATGATCTTCGTACTTAGTAGGTTGTAGATATCTCTATAAAATAGAGCCACATCCAAGTTGAGACCGCGTGCGAGCTCTTGCCACAGACCGATCTCATAGGTGATCGTTTTTTCTGGTTCTAACAATACGCTTCCCATAGTGGTTGAGTAGTCGCTTGGGCTGACCAAAAAACTTTTGTTCTGATACATCGAATAAAGCGGAGGCATTTGAAAAAAGTGTCCATAACTGAAGTGCAGAACAGCCTGATTACCTAGCTGATATGCAAATCCTATACGCGGACTTATCTGATCTATTACAGGTGCAGATACTTTATCAGACATCATTGAATCAGGTAGTACCAACTGATTGGCAGGATTACGACTATCCGATGGGTAAAAACTGGCAGGGTCAAAGTAATCATATCTTAACCCAAAGTTGATGACCATATCCTCATATTCCATCTTATCCTGGATGTACACCGCTGCCTCTTGAGGCTCGACATTGTATATATCAGCGTAAACGGTAGAGTCACCAAAAACCTCAGGCTCATATAAAGTAAGGTCAGACTGACCATCGTATTTATTTCTAATGGTCTGCCACTTGTGCTTTACATCATGAGAGATTCCCATCAAACCAAGTTTAAAGCTATGATTGTGATTTGCTTGCCAGGTAAGATCAAATTTTATTGTTCTGTCAAGATCTCTATGCTTGGTGTGCTCTTTTTGTTGCCCACCTGTAAAAAAACCTGATCCATAATCTTCAAGATATTTATCATGTACATACCTTGTATCTAATGAGTCTTCAAAAAGATATGTCCCAGTATTGTTTTTCATAGATGCAATTTTCAACTCATAGAAAAGCTTAGGTGTAATCATATGATTCATTTGAAAAGCAGTGTAGATGGTGTTTTTATGACTTCCAACTCTACCATCTGGGTTATACTTCATCGAATGGTCATACCAATACCAGCTATCATCACTGTAGGAATTCAACAACGAGAACCTTATCCCTTTAATAAAATTGAACCCGATCTTTAATAGTGCTGAGACATTATCTCCCGTATTCATTGGGACATATGTACTATCACCAGACCTCGAAGACACCCACTCATTAGGATTATCTGAATAAAAATCACTACTGTCTGTTACGGAAAATATTCTGAAACCATTAAGATGGCCTCTATTGTTTTGTTTACGAAGATTAGTAAAAAAAGTGACCTTTTCACCAAGGATAGGTCCACCAAGACTGAATTTCAGATCTTCGCTACGATTCACGCTAGGCGACAATCCGATAAAGATATCATCTCCGTTGCTATCAGTGCTATTTGTATAATAGGCTGAAGTTGCACCTGATATGGAACCTTCAAACCTAGGACCTCCATCCCGTGTCACCATGTTAACGACCCCACTCATCGCTCGTCCATATTCAGCATTGAACGTCCCCGTTATCACTTCTAGGTCCTGTACAGCTTCAGGCTGAATATCTACAGCGGCGCTGCCGCCTCCAAAAGATTCATCAACCTGTACGCCATCTACCATGTATGTGACTTCAGTGTTTCTACCACCGCGAAAATGCCCATTCACAACGCCCGCTTGCATATTGATCACACTTCCAATGTTTTCTACTGGAAGGGCGTCTATTTCTTCGCTGGAAATATTTTTAATGGTTCCGGTCTGATCTTTTTTCTGTGTTAGTCTTGAGACCTCAACCGTAACTACCTCACCCTCAATTACCGTCTGATACATTTCAATATCCAATGAAGTGGTCCTGTTGACGGAAATAACGAGATTATCCATTTGAACAGACTTATATCCTATCATATCAGCCTTCAAGATATATTTCCCCGGAGGGATGTTTATGATCGTAAATCTTCCATTTGCGTCGGAGGCTGTTCCATATGAAGTGTTAACTAGGTAAATGTTTGCCCCAGGTAATGGTTCTTTAGAATCTTCCTCAACTATAATTCCCGAGATCTTTCCAGTGGTCTGAGACAAAGCGAGAGTAATTAAAGGTATTAGAGCTAAATATCGTAGCATTTTTGTATTAAGTATAAATAATGGTCTGCTAAAGCTAATTAATAATTGATTGTTTCCGTAAAAGAAAATGAGGGGCGCAAGCACCCCTCATTTTCTGTGAATTTAAATGCTACTTTAAAAGCAACATCTTTTGAGTTAGCGTCTTATTGCTAGAGGTAAGTTTATAAATATAAACACCTGAAGCAATGTCACCTGCATGCCATTTTGCAATGTGATTGCCACCTTGTAGCTCACCGCTATATAATGTAACAACGCGCTGTCCTAGCATATTGTAGACAGACAGGTTTACATCTTGAGTATTCGGTATTGAAAACTTGATCGTTGTTTCTGGATTGAATGGGTTCGGATAATTTTGATGCAATGCAAATTCGTTTGCAACAATTTCTTCACCATTACTCATTACAGTTGACCGATCTCCGACCCAAGTACTTGACCATACCTCACAAGTTGAATGGGCATTGTCATTGTTAGTTGGAGACATTACCAATAAACCTTCCCAGCCTTCTCCATCATTATCATGGACCATTGGCTCAATCGGAATACGCATGCCATTTGCAGGAGTGAACCTTACGTCGTCATCAATGACCAGATCATCCAATGAAATACGAAATTCAAGAACATAATCAGGGTTGAAAACTTCATGGTGATAATTGCCATCTCCATTTTCTGCCAACATCCCTGCGCCATTGTCAGAGTACGCTCCATCTGGGAGAAAATACATTTTATAATCTGGTTCTTCTCCTCTCTCCATTCCAACGTGTTTAGGACCGCGCTGATCGTAAAGACCAAGGCATACCTGAACTACATCTGATGTCCACCATCCACTTTCTTGATCATCAACAACAACGTTGTCCAAGACTTCAGCAGCAATATATAAGTAGTCATTGTCTACCGCGATAAAGAAAGTCCCATGCAGATCATTGTCATCGTCTACAGAACCAAATCCAAGATGTGGTGTTCCAAAGGAGTTGTCATCAACTCCCATCATAAATGGCTCAATACCACTATCATACCACTCTCCTAAATCCCCATCCGCCGCAAAGGCTGAAGGAGGCGTCATTGAAATGGTTGGGACACCTTTTGCAGTGTTGGTTATTGAGCTCTCTGAAGATCCAGCCGCACCAACATTATTTGAAGCATCCTTACATGCAACGGCATAGTAATAAGTTACTTGAGAATCTTCTAGTGGATGGAAAAGATAGTGAACCGCAGCTTGAGCACCCTCTAAAACATTGGTTGCAACAACATCAACAGCGCTATCGTTAATATCGGTTATTGGGGAAGTGCTAGCGTATACGTGGTAAGTTTCTCCATCCTCACCATCAATATCTGTCCATGTAACCAAATTATAAAAACTTGCAGGCACAGCACTAATATCACCAACGGCAACTGGAGGGACGACATCTAATATTCCCATGCTCATTAAGAACATGTCATCAAATGCATAGTCAACCTCAACGCCATCCCAGCGAGATGCTACGACCACGGCAGTGACCGCTTCCGTTCCCTCTGGCATAACCATTTCAATGTGATGATGCTCCCATTCACCAGTCATCGGCAGATATACGTCACCAGTTGTGCCAAGAACAGTGCCAGTTCCATCTTTAGCCTCTAGCTTGAACGCTGCTCCATCAGCTCCATCTCCCATGACCTCTTTACCAAAACCACTGAACCTCCATGTCTCACCAAATTGCGCAGGAACAATATCTTCAGTGTAGGCAACAGCCCAGTTATCAAGGACACCTATGCTTAAATAGCTTTCTCCACCATATGCCATTGCAGCATCTGTCACTACCTCAGCGTGGCCTCCGCCTATGGCTGTACCCCAACCCAGATCGTCATCTTGAGCATCCTCAAGTTCGAACCCTGGATTGGTCAATGCATTGAGTGAACCTGTTAATTTAAAATCATCTAAAACTAGAGTACCGGTTACATGATCACCATCTCCATCGCCACTTATAGAAAATTCAAGGTGAAAACCTCCAATGGCGTGCTTATCAAGCTCTCCATTGCCAGTCTCACCTGCCCAACCTGTTAAGTTAAATCCACCGCCACCCCAGTCATCATTACGAACTAGTGGAAGTGTTACGGTGTTCCAGCCTGGTTCACTATCTAGTATATAGTGAAAGGAGTAGTAATATTCTCCAAGCCCTGTATAATTCAATGGATCTGCGATCTCAGCATAATCACTCAGGTTCAGTCTTAGGTGGACCCTATCTGCTATTGACTGAGTAACAGTATTGTTATAGGAAAAAGATAGACTATCATAACCAGACCAATCCCATGGGCCACCGTCGCGAGGTCTCATTTCAATTAAAGTTCTAAAATCATCATCCATCCACGAATTATTTGATGCCATAGAAAGAGGCGCAGGAACAAGCTTATAGGTCCAGAAAGTTCCTGTTCCAGTTTCAATCACAACAGTCATGAATCCATCTTCTTGAGTAACAGAATACGTTACAGATTCAGGGACATCCACGTCTGGGAGCTGTCCCGCGTTAACACCCTTTGGTATTCCCAGATATGCACCTAAGCCAGTAAGGGTTACTGTGCCAGAGGCAGCATCGTATTCCCAGGTAGCAGCATTGGAACCATCATGCGGAGCTACAGGAGCACC
>CENP01039592.1_pt1 | contig 14761 bp, 15 predicted proteins | sample 361281 | NCBI WGS metagenome assembly CENP01 (sample SAMEA2591122, study PRJEB7988) | marine metagenome | biome: marine biome (ENVO:00000447); feature: deep chlorophyll maximum layer (ENVO:xxxxxxxx); material: saline water (ENVO:00002010), including plankton (ENVO:xxxxxxxx) | depth 70 m
TTTTAGCTATAACAACATAGAAAAAACAAGATACAATTTGGATGAAAAAGGAAGAAAAGTGCGCACATTTTTAATTGCCATTTTGCTCATAGTTATTTTTTACTTTGTTGTCGATGGCAATTTACTAGACAAACTTTTTTACATTTTCTATTCGAAATAAGCAGTTTTGGAAAAGAACAAAATCTCTACAATTCAAATATTAAGCGATGCGGTAGCCAACCAAATTGCTGCCGGAGAGGTAGTTCAAAGACCCGCTTCAGTAGTTAAAGAGCTGCTCGAAAATGCTGTAGATGCTAAAGCCAACAATATAGAATTGTTTATTGAGGAAGGAGGTATCCGGAAAGTTTTGGTTAAAGACGACGGATGTGGCATGAGTGCCATGGACGCAAAACTCTGTTTTGAAAGACACGCTACTTCAAAAATTAACAATGCAGACGACCTGTTTAAATTGAATACGTTTGGGTTCAGAGGTGAAGCACTAGCAAGTATTTCTGCTGTTGCAAGAGTTACGCTCAAAACACGCACAGAAAATGATCAGTTGGGTACAGAAGTTAAAATTGATGGCAGCACATGGATTCATCAAAATGCCATAGCTTGTCCAAAAGGGACCCAGATAGAAATAAAATCGTTGTTTTTTAATCTTCCTGCACGAAAACACTTTCTCAAAACAATTCATACGGAAACAAGATACATTGTTGAAGAGTTTAACCGCGTAGCCATTTGCAATCCTCATCTTGATTTTACGCTATACAACAACAATAAGATGCTGCTTCGCTACACAAAAAGTTCAGTAGAAAAACGAATTGCTGAAGTATTCGAAATCGAAGACACAAACCAACTACTTTCGGTCAATGAAGATACTGAAATCGTAAAAATATCAGGATTTATCGGTACGCCGAAAATTGCTCAAAGAACGAGAGCAAAACAATACTTTATAGCAAATGGAAGATTCATCAAAGACAACTATTTAAACCACGCCATTGGCAACAACTTTCAAGGTTTTATTGAAAGTAAACAATACCCAAGCTATTGCCTATATCTGGATGTTGATCCAAATAAAATTGATATCAATATACACCCCACCAAAACCGAAGTAAAATTTGAAGAACAACGCTATATCTACCAAATTCTGCAATCAGCAGTAAAAAAAACCTTAGGAACCCATCATCAGGTGCCAGATATTGAAGGACAAAATATGTTAAAAAATTTGGGTCTCAAGCCTGTTGAGGATATAGATTATGTGCGCAATCCGAATACGGAAATTCCAAAAATCAATACTTCTTTTTTTGAAAAATCAAACCCAAATAATCAAGATTGGCCAGCACTATTTAAGACAGATGAAATATTTGATGAGAAAAAAGTGGTTGAATTGCAAAAACCCCTTTTCTCCGAAAAAGATGTTCAAATACAAATCAACAATTGCTTTCAAGTAAACAATACCTATTTGGTGGCTTCGCTCAATACTGAAATGTATATTGTCCATCAACAGAGGGCGCACCAAAGAATATTGTTTGAATCACATTTAAACGCCCATCGACTGCAAAATGCCGTGTCACAAGAATTGCTATTCCCTAGAACCGTAGAACTTGAAACCACAGAAGCATTGCAAATGCATGAACTTTTACCTATCCTGAATACCATGGGGTTTAACATTGCTGAATTTGGTCGAAATACTTTTATCATTAATGGAATACCTCCAAAAATTAGCAAGGGAAATGAAGAAAAAATTGTTTACCAGATATTGCATAATTATAAGCAAACACAGCTTTCAAAAGATACAACATTGGATGAACAACTTGCCTTTTCTATCGCCGTCTCTACATGTATTCCGAGCACAAAGTCTTTAAGTCTTGAGGAACAAGAAAACTTAATAACCCAATTATTTAATTGTAAATACCCTACCTATACACCTAACAAACGGGCTATATTTCATAAATTTGATGCAGAATTTCTTTCCAATTTTTTTAATTAAACGTGTTTAGATTTAATAGATATAACAACAACAGTTCTGAAGTGGTAAGAAATATCGTGAACCTGAACATTGGGTTTTTCATACTTACATTTCTAGGTCCATACTTTAGTGGTCTTGATTTTTACAAACTATTTGGATTGCATCACTACAGTTCGGCCTACTTTAAACCATGGCAATTGCTTACGCATATGTTTATGCACGGAAGTTTATTGCATATTTTTTTTAACATGTTTGCTGTATGGATGATCGGCAGTTATTTGGAAAGACTTTGGGGTGGACGACGCTTTTTAATTTTTTATTTTTTCTCAGGTGCGGGCGCCATTTTATTACATACGCTTGTGCAGAATTATCAAATTGAACAAATTATCAAATACCTAAATACAGAGCAGCTAGAAATGATAAGAAGTTCTGTAACCTATTCATTTAATGATATAGTAGCACAAAACCCAAATTCCGCAGGTGCCGTTATCAAATATAATCGTTTGATCAATACTCCTACCGTAGGCGCCTCAGGTGCGGTATTTGGTATATTAGGTGCCTTTGCATTATTGTTTCCAAATACTGAGCTTATGCTAATGTTTTTACCTATTCCAATAAAGGCCAAATGGTTTGCAATTGGCTATGGCCTTATCGAATTGTTTTTGGGGTACAGAGGTGTCACTAGTGGAGCAAGTGATGGAATTGCACATTTTGCACATATAGGAGGGCTAATATTTGGCGTACTTTTGGTGCTATACTGGAACAAAACAAAGAAAAATGAGTTCTTTTAATGATGCTTACCGATTGGTGGGAAAAAATAAAATCTAGATTTAAACTAGGCGACTCAGCAGTTAATCAGCTTTTGTTCATTAATGTAGTTGCATTTTTTATTTTTTACATACCCCGAATTTTGTCTTTCTTCTTTTTAATTGATCTGAGCAGAGTAATTAAATTATTCTACCTACCAGCCGATTTTACAAAGCAACTTTTGCAACCCTGGACATGGCTTACTTATATGTTTTTACATGCAAGCTTCAACCATATCCTCTACAACATGTTATTTTTCTATTTTATCGCCAACATATTAGAAGGATTTCTAGGCGGTAAAAGAATTTGGAGGTTGTATCTGATGGGTGGAATATTGGGCGGTCTTTTCTTTGTTCTTTCTTACAATATATTTCCAGTTTTTAAACCAATGCTTGGGGGTGCAAGTTTGGTAGGTGCATCTGCGGCTGTTTTGGCCATTGTTGTTGCAGCAGCAACCTACTTGCCTGAATATTCTGTAAAGTTGTTTGGTATCATTCCTATAAAGCTTAAGTGGCTTGCGATCATTTCCATCGCATTAGATTTCGTAATGATTGAGCAGAGTAATCCTGGTGGACATTTGGCACATTTGGGAGGCGCCTTGTATGGTTTTTTATATGTTTTAGATATTCAGGGCAAAATTAATTTACCACAGTTAGATAAAATTTTGACCAAATTCAAACGGAAAGAAAAGACGATAGACGAAAGAAAAATAAAACGAAAAAGAAGACCAAAAAATAATCTTCCTAATCAAGATGAAGTGGATGCCATTCTTGACAAAATTTCACAAAAAGGATACAACAGCTTGAGTAAAGAAGAAAAAGACACCTTGTTTAGAGCTTCAAAATAATGTTCAAATTATTGAAGCAATTTCTTTTTTTACTCAATCTTTTGGTGCTTTTGGCACTCTTACTTTCGTATGTATCCTCTTCGGTTGATCCACGTGTGTTTCCCTATCTTCACTTTTTTAGTTTAAGCTATTTGGTATGGCTTTTAATTGCCTGCTTTTTTTGCTTTGTATGGCTACTTTTAAAATTTAAATACCTTTTGATTAACCTATTGGTCATTGCAATTGGTTTAAAAACGCACAAGAATAATTTTAATTTTTCCACCCAAAATGAAAATGATGAAGGTCTTAGGGTGGCAAGTTTCAATTCACAGGGTTTGGGCCAAGCAGTTCAAGGAAATTTTGACGAAATTATTGCCTATGCAAAAAAAGAAAAGTTAGATGTCATCTCCATTTTAGAATACAAAACCAAACATGACCACAAACCTGCTAATTGGTATAGCCAATTTGTGCCTTTTAAGGACGATGGATTGGTGCGCCCCGGAATAAAACTTCTTTCCAAATACCCCATAGTAAAGGCACAAAAAATTGATTTTGACAAAACCAAGGGCAACATGGCCATTCAATTCGAAATAAATATCAAAGGGCAAAAAGTGGCCATTTTCGCTGTGCATTTAGAAACCAATAGCGTTCAAAGATTGGATTATCAAAAAATGAAAAAACCAGTATTGGATTCGTCTTATATTTTTCATGCAAAAAATCTGTCGCAAAAATTGTCAAGACAAGTAGCTACAAGAAGTTTACAAAGCAAAACTATAATCAATAAAATTAAAGAGACAGAAATACCCTATTTGGTCATGGGTGATTTTAATGATGTCCCTAGCAGCTTTGTATACCAACAGTTTACGCCCTATACTTCCGATGCTTTTTTAAGCAAAGGGTTTGGCTGGGGGCCAACCTATTTAAAGCCTTTTCCTATTTTTCGAATCGACTATATTTTATATTCCAAAGAGTTTACATGCAATTGCTATTTTAGTAGCCAAGAAATATATTCCGACCATAAATTGGTCGGCGCAAACCTATCTTTAGATGGAATTCATTGACAAAAATTTAAACGACTACGCAGAAAATCACAGCCAAGAAGCATCTGACGTACTTAAAGAACTTCACCGATATACCTACGCAAAAGTCTTGACGCCTAGAATGCTTTCTGGCCATTTACAAGGAAGATTTTTAAGCTTTATTAGCCAATTCATTCAAGCAAACAATATCCTAGAAATAGGAACATACACGGGCTATTCAGCTATCTGTTTGGCCGAAGGACTAGAGAAAGATGGGCAGTTACACACCATTGAAATAAACAAAGAATTACAAGAACAGGCCCTAACCTATTTTGAAAAGGCGCAATTGAACAACAAAATACACATGCATATTGGTCATGCTTTAGATATTATACCAAACCTAGATTGCACTTTCGATTTGGTATTTATTGATGCAGATAAAGAAAACTATGCGCATTATTATGAAGCCGTTTTACCGAAATTAAGAAAAGGTGGGGTAATTATTGCTGACAATGTTCTTTGGAGTGGCAAGGTTCTTGACCAAAATCAACTTGATAAAGATATAGAGACCAAAGCCCTTGACGCTTTTAATAAAAAAGTTCATCAAGACAATCGGGTTCAAAACTTGTTGTTGCCAGTTCGGGACGGACTCATGTTGCTTATAAAAAATTAAACTACGCTCTATCCCTGCTATCAAGCAAAATGGTCACTGGACCATCGTTTTTTAAGCTTACCTGCATATCTGCTCCGAAAATTCCTTTTTGAACAGGTATAGCGCCTTTATTAGATAGTTGTTGGCAAAACTTATCAAACCATTTTTTGGCACCTTCACCCTTGGCAGAACCCCCAAAAGAAGGTCTATTACCCTTCTTTGTACTTGCAAAAAGAGTAAACTGACTAACTACCAAAATTTCACCACCTATGTCGGTAACTGAGTTATTCATTTTTCCTGCTTGATCTGAAAAAATACGCATAGACAAAACTTTATTTACCGTCCATTCCAAATCTTCTGTTTGCTCATTTTCTGCCACAGCACAAAGAATTAGCAAGCCCTCATTAATTTTTGAAACAGTTCGCTGGTCAACCAAAACCCCAGCATTCTTTACTCTTTGAATAACAAGACGCATAAAATGGAAACATGTTAAAAATAAAAATGTTATTTGTATGTCGAATGGAAAAGATACAACTTTCCATACCACCCGAAATTTCCAAAAAAATACAGGAAGGTGAAAGCACCGTTTTGGATTTTAAACAAACTGTTTCTAGCGCCCACAAAATTGCCAAAACGATGTGTTCATTTGCCAATACCAAAGGTGGCACACTCCTCATAGGCGTTAGAGATAACGGCTCAATAGCAGGCATAAAATCTGAAGATGAAATTTATATGCTCGATTTGGCAGCCAAATTTTATTGTAAACCTAGCCTAGATATCAGAATAACACTTTGGAATATTGGCCAAAAAGAAATCGTGGAATGTACCATTCCTATAGGTAGCCAACAGCCATATTTTGCAAAAGGAGAAGATGAAAAATGGTGGGCGTATGTAAGGGTGAACGACAAAAGCTTGCTGGCGAGCAAAGTTGTGTTGGATGTAATGAAAAGAACCCAATCCGACAAAAACACCTTCATAAAATATTCGTCCAAGGAAAAAGCCATCTTAAATTATCTCCAAAAAAATGAGCGAATTACACTTCAGGAGTTTCGAAAAATGGTGAATATTTCTAAACAAAGAGCCTCAAGAATATTGGTGAATTTAATCTCAGCTGGAATAATTAGGAACCATACTACCGAAAAAACCGAGTTTTATACTTTAGTTTGAAGTAATGAAATTTGGTGTTGTAGTTTTTCCAGGATCCAATTGCGACCAAGACTTAGTAAATGCTATTGAACGAGTAACCAAACAAAAAGCCATCAAGCTTTGGCATAAAGAAACCAACCTACAAGAAGTTGATTTTGTGTTTTTACCTGGAGGATTTTCTTACGGGGATTACCTACGAAGTGGTTCCATTGCCAAACTTTCCCCAATCATGCAGTCAGTAGTTGCTTTTGCCAATAAGGGCTTTCCTGTGATGGGTATTTGTAATGGTTTCCAAATTTTGTGCGAATCTGGGCTGCTTCCTGGAGCCCTATTGCGAAACACCAATCAAAAGTTTATTTGCCAAAATAGTCTGCTAAAAGTAGAAAATACCAAAACCATTTTGACAAGCCAACTGCAATCAAACCGAAGGTACAAAATACCTATTGCCCATGGAGAAGGCCGTTTTTTCGCTAATCCAGAGACAATTGCTTCAATGGAAGCCCATCAACAAATATTGTTTAGATACGTCGACGATAACTTGGAAGCAAGTGAACAAGCCAATCCCAATGGCTCGGTAAAAAACATTGCCGGTATTTGCAATACAAACAAAAACGTATTTGGTATGATGCCACACCCAGAAAGAGCCGCAGACTTGGCATTAAATAACCAAGATGGTGAAGGCTTCTTCCTTAGCATCCTCCATCATTTTGAGCATGAACTGGCTTGAAAAAAGAGAAGATATTGATCTACAGCTGAGCAAGGAAAATATCCACAAACTTTTTGTACAACAAATCGCACAAGACTTTAGTCGATGCGCCATTGAAATAGATTCTTCACAGCTCGAAATTTTGTTTGATGCAATGGAATTAAATACAACAATTGCCCTTGCTCTTCAAAAACACCACAACAAATTAGACCAAATATTATACATAATAGATGTGCCCGAAAAGTACACGCTTAAGCTTGATAAGGAAAAACCAAATTTCCTTCAAGATTTGGCCATGTTGATTTTAAAAAGAGTATTGCAAAAAGTGCTAACAAGACTAGCTTTCCAATGAAGCTACTTAGCTACTCGCCAATCTTTGTAAAAATCTCTTGCTTCAATATTTCGTGGATGTAAATAAACGCCACTTACCCAATAGTCATCCATGTGAGGTGAGTCGTTATCCTCATTATAAAAACGCAAACTATTTTCACCATTTTGCAAATAGCTATTTGGAACATAAACAATGAGCTTGGCAGTTGACTGCATGGAGTCTTTTTCTTTATCATAAACACCTTCATTAACAACCGTATAATTTTTGTGGTCTGTATCCCAAAAAGAAAATCTTGAATTGGCCAAATCAGTTTGAATATGTGCAGTAAGTGACTTTTGATTTACTGTAACCTGAAAGTGGTTAAATACATTCAAACTTCCCACATAGCACTCAATAATTAACAATCTAGGAACTGAGTCTAGATTGAAAATAAGCTCCTTACTAATGCTCGACAACTCATTGTCTCCAATCCCAAATGGTGATTCAATTAAATTGTTTTGCGCTTTGAGCGAGATGCCAAAACACCCCAAAAAAAGCAATATAAAAATAATAGATTTGTTCATAAGACAAACTTACTTTAACGGCAGTCAACTTATTTTAAATTGAAATTAACTTATTGTTTTGAATACATTTCATGTGCACGAAGAATTAGCTGAAATAAAGCATAAAACTGACTTAAATCAAGTCATATTCTTGGCGCTGGAAGATAAAAATTTATTCAAAAAATTGGTTGAATGTCTTTTTCACAATAACCAAAATATAGCCGATAAAGCTGCCTGGGCAGTCAGCGATTGTGCATTACAAAAAAGCCATATCATAGAACCATACCTTCCAATTGTCATCGAAAAGTTGCTAAAAGCCAACACCAATATGCAAAAAAGATGTTTGACTAGAATTTTTCAAACTCAACAAGTGCCAAAAGCCCAGCAGGCTTTGGTATTTAATCATTGTATAACTTGGGTTCAAAACAACAACGAACAAGTAGCAATTCGCGCTTTTGCGATGAAGGTATGTCTAGAAATAGGCAAAATACACAAAGACCTACTGGAGGAACTAAAGCATTCTATTCACCTAATACTTCCATTTTCTTCAAAAGGGCTTTTTAATAGAGGTAAAAAAATTTTGAAAGAAATAGAACTTTATCAAGGATAGTCTAATAAATTATACCTTTGGTACAGATAAGTTGGCTTGAATCTCTCTGTCGTAATAGTAAATTATAATGTTAAGTTCTTTTTAGAACAATGCCTACTTTCGGTCAAAAAATCTAGTACAAATTTGGCTTGCGAGGTTTTTGTAGTGGACAACAATTCGGTAGATGGCTCAGTCTCCATGATCAAAGAAAAATTTCCATGGGTAAAACTTATAGAAAACCATGAAAATCTTGGTTTTTCCCAAGCGAATAACCAAGCCATAAAACAAAGCACTGGTAAATATATTTTATTACTAAATCCAGATACCTTAGTAAAAGAAGACACCTTTCAAAAATGCTTTCAATTTATGGAAGAAAATAGCCAGGCAGGTGCTCTTGGTGTAAGAATGATAGATGGAAAAGGTCAATTTTTGCCAGAAAGTAAAAGAGGACTACCAACTCCTGAAGTGGCAATATATAAAATGCTCGGGCTGAATAAAATTTTTCCAAAATCTAAAATATTTGGTAAATATCACTTGGGGTTTCTTCCAGAAAACCACACCTCTGAAGTGGATGTTTTGGCTGGTGCATTTATGTTTTTGAGAAAAAAAACACTAGTTAAGATTGGACTCTTTGATGAAAGATTTTTTATGTACGGCGAAGATATTGACCTTTCTTTCAGAGTGCAATTAGGCGGGTATAAGAACATATATTTTCCACATACCACCATCATTCATTACAAAGGTGAAAGTACAAAAAAACAAAGTGCCAAATACATTAGAATATTTTACGGAGCCATGCTCATTTTTGCCAATAAGCATTATACAAAAGGAAATAAAAAATTACTTGCCACTTTCTTAAAAATAGCAATTTGGCTTAGGGCATTTATGGCTCAATTAGGCAGATTAAGCAATAAGTATGGCCTCTTAGTTTCCGAAACATTTATCATATTTGGCTTACTCATTTATATGAAATTTTATTGGGAAGAGCATATAAAGCTTGACCAATTGTATCCAAAGGAATTGGTACAAGTAAATTTTCCAATCTATACGCTTTTCTGGATAATTTCCCTAATATTTAGCGGTAGTTACGCAGATAAATTTTCTCTAAAAAATTTATTTAGAGGTCTGCTCATTGGCACAATTACTATTCTAGCTTTTTACGGCCTAATGCCAGAAAATCTGCGTTTTTCAAGAGGCATAATACTTGCAAGCAGTTTAAGTATTGGAGCCGCACTATTAACCGTCAGGTCCTTATTACATTACAACAAATTCAAGCACTTAAATTTTGGCCAAAGTCTTAGCTCAAAAGCTTTGGTTATTAGTAATTACGATGAGTTCATGAGAATAAAACAGTTGGCATCCACTCATGGTGAAAGATACCAAATTCTTGGATATTTAAGCCCAAAAAAACCTAAAGCAAAAAGTGCTCTTGGGCATACTGAGCAAATTGTAGAAATAGTTAATGTATTTGATGTAGAAGAAATAATATTTAGCTCTACGTCTGTAGATTCAGAATTTATCATGCAAACCATGATGAATTTAGGAAATAAGCTGAACTACAAAATAGTGCCAGAAAATAGTACATTTATTATTGGAAGCAACAGCAAGGATCAACGTGGAGAGTTTTTAGGAAACGAAATAGAATTAAAACTCAATAAAGAATCTATTCAAAGCAAGAAAAGACTATTAGACATTTTGGTTTCCTCATTTTTACTTTTATTTTTTCCTTTACTTATTTGGTTGGTCAGGAATAAAAAAAGGTATCTTAAAAATGCTCTATCTACCCTTTTTGGACAAAAAACATGGATAGGTTACTGTGATATAAATTCGATAACAGTTCTGCCTCAAATAAAAAAAGGTGTCTACAATAATTGCCTCCAAAAAAATCAAGAAACAACACTATTAAAAACCATTGATCAAAATTATGCGAAATACTATAACCCTTGGAATGACCTGTATTTAATAATTAAAAAACTATAACATTTAACTTTGGATTAAAATTTAAATCGCTCCTTTGTTCAATGCCTAAATATATAATCAGTACAATTTTTTTTCTTGTAGCCTGTAAATTTTCCTTCGGTCAATTGCAAAGTGGACCAATGCCAGGCTATTCAGAAATGCGCGAGACAGCCATTTGGGTTCAAACTAAAGGTAGCCACGAAGTATTCATAAAATATAGTAGCAATGGGCATTTTAAAAACCAAACAAATACCGTTTTAACGGGAAAAGAAAAAGCATTTTGCGCCACACTTATAGCCGACAAAGTAGAGCCTGGCAAAACTTATTCATACCAACTTTTTATTGACGGTAAGCATTTCCCTATAAATAGGAAATTACAATTCAAAACACCTCCGCTTTGGCAATTTCGAACGGATCCTCCCAATATGAAATTTATAGCAGGAAGTTGCACCTATATCAATGATAAAAAATATGATAGAAAAGGTCGATCATATGGCGGTGGGTATGAAATTTTTGAAACCATGGCACAACAGAAAGCTGATTTTATGCTCTGGTTGGGCGACAATACCTATTATAGAGAACTTGACTGGAATACATTTACCGGTATGGCTTACAGAAATTCGCATACACGTTCGAACCCCGATATGCAAAATTTACTTTCCTCGACCAACCACTTGGCTATTTGGGATGACCATGATTATGGACCAAACGACAGCGACAGGAGCTTTTGGAACAAAAAAATGGCAAAAGAGGTTTTTGATTTATTCTGGGCAAACCCCAAACATAAAATTGAAGGGTGCAATGGTATTACCAATTATTTCACTTGGGGAGATATTGATTTTTTTATGCTTGACAATAGGTATGACCGAAGCCCTAATCAAAGAAAATCAGGCGAAAGAACCATTTTAGGCAAAATACAAAAAGAGTGGCTCAAAGATGTTTTAGCGTCAAGTAAAGCATCCTTCAAAATAGTAATTATGGGAGGTCAATTTTTGAACGATGCAGCAAAATATGAAATGTATTCTAACTACGGTTTTCATGAAGAACGACAAGAGATTATCGACTTCATTCAAAATGAAAATATCAGAAATGTTGTTTTCTTGAATGGCGATCGTCATCACTCAGAGTTTAGTGTACTTAAAAAAGAAAATTTTCCGACTATATATGACCTCACCGTTTCTCCTCTTACTTCAGGAACTCACGCAGGAGCACCGAGAGAAAAAAACACCTTAAGAGTTCCAAAATCGTTGATTTCTAACAGAAATTTCGCGCTAATTGAGGTTAGTGGGAAACGAAAGCACAGAAAAATGAGCATCAAAATTATGGACCAAAAAGGCAAAATAAACTTTAAGGCGAACATAAATTAGCTTAGATACTGATTCAAATTAGCTTAGACACTGATTCAAATCAGCCTTGAAGCTGACGGAAAGGTTTTTTTTCATTTTTTTATTTTTTTCATTTGCACTCTTCATTTATCAATTCATTGTTGATGGATAAATAGATGATTTTTTTCATACGCATAGTTAGGTAAACTTAACCCTAGCTAGTCTTTCTCTTAACCAAGTAAAACCCAGCCCAGGCTGGGTTTTGCGTTTTATTTAAATCTTGATACTTTTCAATCGGTCAAAATCAATAATGTGAATTTTTTGAGGTGATTGTTTTAGGCATGTTTTAGGCAAGATACTTCATTACTTTCAATTACATTCGCCATGGGTAATGAATTTTAGAATTTTATATGCCTATTTGAGAAAATTAACCGCACGAAAAATTATCAATTCCCTCGTATTGTATCTTTCGTACTTTAGATCCAAATGGTCGAAAAAAAATTATCACAGAGGGATGCCCATGTCTCTTTCTATTGAGCCAACTACTTCATGCAATTTACGCTGTCCACAATGTCCGAGTGGCTTACGTTCATTTTCAAGAGATACAGGTATGCTGCAAAAAGAGGTATATGAGAAAGTGATCGATGAGCTGCACCCTTATCTAAGCTTCCTAACCTTTTATTTTCAAGGCGAACCCTACCTAAATCCTCTTTTTTTTAACATGGTGGAATACGCCAGTAAGAAAAATATTTTTACCCATACCTCCACCAATGCACATTATTTAAATGAAAAAAACTCCTTATTGACGGTTCAAAGTGGTTTGGATCAAATAATTATTTCTATTGATGGGTTTAGTGAGGAGACTTACACAAAATATAGGATTGGAGGAAGCTTGGAGAAAGTTTTGCAAGGCACAAAAAATCTTGTTGAAGCAAAAAAAAAGTTGCGCTCTGACAGCCCCAACATTATATGGCAATTTATTGCTTTTGACCACAATTTACATGAAATACCTTTTGCCAAAAAAGTTGCCAAAGAATATGACGTTAATCAATTGAAAATCAAAACCGCTCAAATCTATAATTTCGAAGAGGGGAATGAATTAATACCTAAAAACAACAAATGGGCAAGGTATCGAAAAGTAGGTGGTAAATATGAAATAAAAAATAAATTACTAAATCATTGCTGGAGAATGTGGCAATCGGCAGTAATTACTTGGGATGGGATTATGGTGCCATGTTGCTTTGACAAAGACGCTAAATATCAAATGGGTAATGTGTTAGAAAACAAGGTCAAAGAGATTTGGCAAAATGGTCAATATCAATCCTTCAGAAAACTTATTTTAAAATCTCGAAAAAATATTGACATATGTAAAAATTGTACCGAAGGCACCAAAATATGGATGAACGGCTTGACACAACAGTAGATGCTTTTTAGGAAACAATTTTTTAATTTTCAGTTTATATCTTTATTATTGAATAATATCAACATCTTAAACAACTATGACAAAGAAATATAATTTAATTTTCTGTTTGTTTCTGAGCTTTATTTTTTCTTCACATTTTGTTTTTGCTCAAAATGAAACTAAAAGATTTGGTTTAGAAATTTCAGGAGGTATAAGAGAATATACTGGGGATTTAGCCAACGATATTTTTTTCGCTAAAAGACCAACCTATCATGCAGTTGGTGGTGCATTAAGCATGTACTACAACAAAAATTTTGACATTACTCTTTTTGGTTCTGTTGGAAATTTAGGCTACCAAAAAAGAGAAAGGCTTGAGCCCATCTCCTTTCACTCTAGAGTGCTAGATGTAGTTGGAGGACTTCGATATAAACTAAATAACGACCTTATTTTGCCTGTTAACTCTAGGGTGCGTCCATTCATACAAGCTGGAATTGGTTATGGACAGTACACGTCAAAAATCAAAACAAACAATGAGTACTTAAACGAAAAAAATCAAAACCCAATTGACCCAAATGACGAGGTAACATGGCGAACAGCCCATAAACTTCACATTTCTGGAGGTCTAGGTGTGAGATACGCATTGTCTGACCAACTAGATCTTTTGGTTCAGTCTAGACTAAATATGTTGTTTGATGACTATATCGATGGGTCACCTCATTATTCCGTTGGTCCATCAATTAAAAAATACAATGATATGTATCTTTATCATTCAGCCGGTTTGGTCATTAATTTCAACTACGGCAAGAGCAATTGGAGGGTGAAAGATGAAGATGAAGACATTCCAGAAGAAATTTTGCAAAGAACAGAAGAGGCAGCCAACAACATCTTTTTTGAATTGGCTAGTTGGGAAATTAAAGAAGAAAGTTTCGACGATTTGGATACAATTGTTTCAATACTATTGGCTTACCCAACCATTAATATTTTGGTTGAGGGACATACAGATAACGCCGGAACTCCTGATCTAAACATGGTAATATCAAAAAAACGAGCAAACTCGGTTAGAGATTATATTATTTCTAATGGTGTTTCTGCTACAAGAGTTTTTGCTGAAGGTTTTGGACAAACCCAACCCATTGCAGATAATGCTACAGAAAAAGGTAGAGCCATTAACCGAAGAGTCCGTATGAAATTGTTTTATAGTGCAGGCGCGGAGCGAGAAAAAGAAACCTCAGAAATCATTAAAGAAACAAATGATGGAGGTGATTCTTCAAAAAAGGAGAAAAAAGATAAAAAGGAAAAAAAGGAGAAAAAGGAGAAAAAAGATAAAAAAGTAAAAGCTGAGAAAGTAAAAACCGAGAAAAAAGGTAAGAAGAAAAAAATATCTGAAGAGCAAACAGAAGATCTTGAAGATTCAAAAAATTAATCGCTTTTTGATTGACAGAAAAGGCCTAGCTAATTACTAGGCCTTTTTTTTTCTAATCTAAACATCTCGTCCCTTAATCTAGC
>CENP01027709.1_pt1 | contig 14757 bp, 11 predicted proteins | sample 361281 | NCBI WGS metagenome assembly CENP01 (sample SAMEA2591122, study PRJEB7988) | marine metagenome | biome: marine biome (ENVO:00000447); feature: deep chlorophyll maximum layer (ENVO:xxxxxxxx); material: saline water (ENVO:00002010), including plankton (ENVO:xxxxxxxx) | depth 70 m
AACCTTGGTGAGCAAGTACGCATGGATGAATATGCTCAATATCAAGGTACCTTTACTTCCTACATGATGGCAGGTGCAATGTCTTACAGTACACAGTTATCACCTTCTTCTTCATTTGGAATGAGCGCAAAACTTTCCTATCAGCACCTTGTTGAGCTAGGAACAGGTTCAGAAAAAGGAAAAGGAACATCAATGGATTTTGGTTTTGACCTTGGTTACATGAAAAAGGGTTGGCTTACACCTCAGCTAGATATGGGTGTAACTATGACAAATATTGGCCCAAAAGTTTCATTTATTGATCCTGATCAGGCTGATCCTCAGCCAACAAATCTTACCTTTGGGTTAGCTTATAAGGCTTTTGAAAACGAGCAAAATAGCTTTACTCTCGTTTATGATGTTGATAAGCTTCTTGTATCTTCTTATCCAGATATGGATTGGGATGGTGATGGTGCTATTGGTGGTTATGATAAGAATGGCAATGAAAGCATTAAAAATAACGACTATAATAAAAATGGTAAGATGGAAATAGCGCACAAAGACCCACTTTATAAAGCAATATTCACCTCATGGGTTGATGACTGGCTACTTGGAGGCGATATAGATAGATCTCCTGCTGGTGAAGATTCTGATCGTGTAATTGGCGGTTGGGAATGGGCAGGTGATGCAAATGGAAATGGCTCAAGAGATGCCGATGAAATGATTAATACTGCAGTTGAATATGGCGCCTCTTTTGGAGATCAAAATTGGGGAAAATATAATGAATGGGGTCAAAAAGAAGTTGGTTCAGCAGACGATAGGTCGCTGCAAGATGAACTAGATAAGCTTGTTCATAATTTAGGAATGGAATTTTGGTATTCTTCATATTTTGCTTTGAGGTCTGGTTATTATTTTGATAAAACAGGTAAAATATCTAATCCAACATTTGGGGTAGGTTTTCGTTTCTCAAACTATGGTTTTGATTTTGGCTATACTTCCGGAGCTGTTGGACATCCATTGACGAACACGATGCGCTTCTCCATGAATATGCAGTTTTAACCCTTAGGGTCATTGATGAATCTTATCAGTTGCATGAGCGCAGCTGTTTCTTTATTGATAGCAATGAGCACAATCCAGGCAGAAGTTGTTGGAAGCCTGAAGATTGCATTAATTAGAATATCTTTTGAAGAAGATAGCTTGCCTGGCTTTACAGGGAATGGAAATTTTTTAATGTCTTCAACAGACATTTGTGGGGACTATATTATTGATCCACCTCCGCATGACAAGAATTATTTTAATTCTCATTTAATAGCAGTTAATAATTATTTCAGCACAGTTTCTCATAATGCATTTGGAATAGATTTGGATGAATCTGTTATTTTTCCCGCATCGAATGATTCAAGTTATAGATTAAATAGGCCAATGAATTATTATAATGAGCTTGGCATGGATGATGAGCATGAAAAAAGAATTACAATCCTCCTCAAAGATGCAATTGAAAAAGCATATGAAGTTGATCGAATTGACTTTAATAATTTTGATTTAATTGCAGTTATTCATCCAGGTCTCGGTCAGGATTTTAAGCTTCCATTTTTAGATCCAACACCTGAGGATATTCCTTCTACTTTTGTAGACAGAAAGATGATTGAAAAATATTTTGATAAACCATTTTTAGTTGGAAACTCCACAATAGATAAAGGAATAATATTACCAGAGTCACAAAATCATCCATTAATGGATCCATCTATATTTAATTCGCTATCAAATCCTTGCGATATACAATATAGTATTACAGGTACTTGGGCTCTAATGATAGGCTTTGCAGTAGGATTACCACCTCTTTGGAATATTGATACAGGTGAATCTGGAATCGGAATATTTGGACTAATGGATCAAGGCTCTAATAATGGAAGAGGTATGATTCCTTCTATACCCAACCCCTGGACAAGGATTTATGCAGGCTGGGAGAATTTTACAGAATATTCCTCCCCCCAAACTATAAATCTTAGCAATCTTAAAAAAAATAGTATTGCTAAAATACATCTTAATGATACCGAGTATTTCTTAGTTGAAAACAGAAATAATTGGTTTAGAGAAGGTGTAGATATTGACTCAGCAAGACTAGCGGTATGGGAAAAAACAAAAATTTACCCAAGCTATATTGATGTACTATTTGATTCAACTGGAATTAATAAAAATGAAAATGGAGTGGTAACAAAAATAAATAATTATAATATGGGTATGCCTGCTTCAGGATTTTTGATATGGCATATTGATGAGGACAGAATCTCAAACAATATTAATTCTTACAAAATTAATTATAATAAGCTAGCAAAAGGTATAGATCTTGAAGAGGCTGACGGTGCACAAGATATAGGATATATTTCTAATTTATTAACTGACCCATCATCTGGATATTGGGGTGACATGTGGTTTAATTCCAATGATCAATATTTTAGATCTAATACAATAAACAATTTAGAATTTTCTAATTACACATTCCCAAATTCACAAACTAATGACGGATATCTATCATCTATTCGTTTCGATAGTTTCTCTAAACCTGACACTTCCTCATCCTTTAATCTTAGCTATTCAGGAAATAGAAAGTTCTTTAACAAAAAAAATAAATCCATCCTTTTCCAATGGGATGTTGATAATGATGAATTATTAGACTTTATAGGGTCTGGCGATAGTTTGTGGTGGTCCAAAGACCTTGATACTATAAAGCAATTCAAAAAAACATTATCAGATGATGTTCAGCTTTGTGTAGCAAAAAAATCAGAATTTCTAGCTCTTGCTATAATAGAAAGAGGCACAACATCACATATCGCAAGCTGGTACAATTTTGATTTAAAAATAGATAATTTTATTAAAGCGTGGGATGCAGAAATATTTTCAAACAATGAAATTACTTTACTAGGGGCAGAAGATGACAATATTTACTTTGAACAAAACCATCAGTTTTTTAAGACTGATGAGAATGGCGCCTCTCAGCTACAAAACAGTCCTGAAATAACAGAATTTTATGGACCTGATAGCTCAAAGATCAATCTATCATTTGATACCATATTGGATCATAACTATTCGTTTAAAGACAACAGTTTTATGTCATTTTCACTGGCTGATTTAGATTTAGATAATAGCATTGATATTATTGTTATTGATACAATAGGCAATATCCACGCATTTGACATAAATCTCAAAAAGAAAAGCGGTTTTCCAGTTGCTGCTTATGCATTAGGGACCGTTTTAATTTCAGATATTACAGGAGATAAATATCCAGAAATTATATTCGAACAGATTGATAGAAGTGTGATGGTTTTGGATAGCAAAGGCAGGGAGGTATTATCATCATCACTACCTATAAACTCACACTTGCAATCAATTGGTGTATATGATAACAAAAAAGCGATTATTTTCTCGAGCCATTTAGAATTATTTAAAGAATTAAATGAATCTAGTGGTTATAATGAATGGATATATCGATATGGCTCTCCTAATTTTTCACGATCGGTAAAAATAAACATTTCTGGAAATGTTGATATTCCAAAATTATTAAACAAAAATTTAACTTATGCATATCCCAATCCAAGCTATGGCGAAAATATTATAATAAGACTAAATGTAGGAAAATATAAAAAAATTGAAGTTGAAATTTATGATATTGCTGGATTTAAGAAAACTTCACTGAAAAGCCTTCCATCAGAAAATATGTCCCATTTTGAATCAGTCGTTGAAATACCTTGGAAGATTCAAGGGGTGGAGTCAGGAGTTTATATTGCAAAAGTAAAGGTTTTTGGCACAACTGGATTTGATCAAAAAATGATTAAAATGAGCGTAATTAAATGAGATATTTTCTATGCTTTTGTGCATTTTCAATAGTTATGAGCCAGGTTCAATACAATCACCCTGAACTAGATTGGCAAACTATCGAAACTGATAACTTTAGAATCCATTTCTATTCACAAACTGAAACTTCAGCAAGAAAAGGAGCTTCTATTGCTGAGGAAATATTTACGCCATTAACATCTTTATATAATTATAAACCTCCAGATAAAACTGATATTATTTTTACAGATACCGATGATATCTCAAATGGTGCTGCATATTTTTATGATAATAAAATCATCATTTGGACAAGTCCACTAGATTTTCCATTAAGAGGATCTCATAGATGGTTGCAAAATGTTATTACTCATGAATTTGCTCATATTATTTCTATACAAAGTTCACACAAATTTGGGAAATCAGTACCCGGTGGGTATTTACAATGGATAGGCTATGAAAAAGAAAAAAGGCCAGATGTTTTATATGGATACCCTAATGTTCTTATAAGCTATCCAATACCCGGTACATCTGTTCCTCCCTGGCTGGCTGAGGGGGTAGCTCAATATATGTATCCAGGTGCTAACTGGGATTATTGGGATTCAACTAGAGATATGATTTTGAGAGACCAAGTCTTGACAGATAATATACTTTCATGGAATGAAATAAATACGTTTGGCAAAAGTGGTACAGGAAATGAGTCAGTATATAATTCCGGATTTGCTTTTTCTAAATATATTGCCTCAAAATATGCCAATACCTCTTTAAGAGACATCATGAAATCATTGAGTAATCCTTTTAATTATTCCGTAAGAAAGGCAATGAAAGAGGTTTTAGGTAAAGATGGAAAAGACGTTTATGCTGATTACAAAAATTTAATCAGTCAAAGATATAATGACATTTCTCCATCTTCCAGTTCTTACGATCAGCATATTAAATATATTGATGATAATGGCACTGCAAATCTTCATCCTAAATGGAGCGAAGATGGTAAAAAAATTGCTTATTTATCAAATCAAAAACATGATTATTTTGGCTCCACAGATCTTTTTATTTATTATTTAAATGAAGATGAAAGTCACAAGATTGTTGATGGAGTAATTTCTAGTCCAACATGGAATGGAGATACAATTATCTACTCCAAAAGATCTGCAATACCTAATAAAGTAGGATCGAGGTATTTTGATCTTTATCAATACAATTTATTGACAGAAAAAGAAACGAGATTAACAAGAGATTTAAGGGCTTTTTCTCCTGTTTTTAGTAAAATCGATAACTCTATTTATTATCTATCTACCTATGATGGAACTCAAAATATTTATAAAATAAATTTATCTTCTAGTTCTTCAGAGAAAATATCCAGTTTTAGCAATCACGAAATAATAAACAATTTAACATTTGACCCATTAAATAATCGATTGCTATTTGACATGACGACTAATCATAACAAAAGTATCTATTTTTTAAGCTTGTCTGATAGTACGCAGGGTACATATATAGATGCTGCTTCATGGGACGCAAGAAATGCTGATGTGTTTGATGATGGTATTGTTTATAGTGAAGATAGAACAGGAATTTTCAATCTGTACTACATTGATGATAAAAAGCAGGGATATATTTCAAATACAACTGGCGGCGCATTTATGCCGGATTTTCATAATAACGGTAAGCTAGTTTATTCACACTTCCAAAATGGAAAATTTAGTATAGCGCTTTTAGATTCCATTAAAATTTATGATAATGAACAGATAGGTTATTATAATGAATTCTATAAAAAAAACGAGTCATTAACGGCGAATATCATTGGTTCTATCGTAGATACTTCGGCAAGGTACGAAGATCATTTCCCTCCAATGTTCTTTATGCCTAGAGCTACAATGGACTATGGCAAGATTAAGCTCGGAAGTTATTTCTATTCATCTGAGATACTAGAAAAAGTGAGCTTGATAGGAGGCGCATCCTATAATCATTTATTTGATCAAGATATTTTTTTTCTAATGGAATACAAGCATTTATATCCCACATTATTTTTTGAAACCTACTTCATGACAAGAAATAAAGAAGAGGATGTCAAATATTCTGCGTACAATCTTAAGAATCAAATAAAATTTAGACTTCTAGAGTTTAAAGCGGGCGCAAGATTTCCATTTTATGGTACCCAGTTCGAATTATTTTCGAGCTGGTCACAATACAGAGCATCTATCAAAGAAAATATTCAAGAAAGACCCGAAATACGTTCAGGATATGGATATGAATATTTTAAAGGTTCTCAGCTTGGTTTAAATTGGTTTATACAACGTTACAAACAGCGTGTTGACAGAGCTATTAATCCAATTGGATTTAGATTTCACTTTTCAGCAGCTAAAGAATTTAATCAATTCATAGAAGGCTTAGACCTTTCAGACTCTGGAACTCTTACATCCACATTTGGAAATCATGACTTGTTTAGAACAAAGATTGATAGTGAATATTCCTTCAATATTTCTAATACAAACAGGTCATCAATAAAGATTGGAGCAAAAATTGGGTCAATATCTAATATAAATGCTGATTCTTTTTTCTATTTTTTTGGTGGAGGTTATACCGGATTAAAAGGGTATCCATATTATAGTCTTCAGGGATCTGAATTATTAATTGCTGATTTAGGTGTGCGATTTCCTATTTTTAATGAAAAAAATTATACCTTTGGCCCACTATCAATTAATAGTGCACTGATTGGCTTTGAAACTCAAGCAGGAGATGCTTGGAAAAGAACAGATGCATTTAATTTTAAACAATCCTATGGTGCGCACATCAGAATTTCTGGTTATTCTTTTTATAATTATCCCACTGCGATTGGCTTAGAGTATCATAAACCCTTAAAAGAATTTAGCATAGATATTGGTGAGATTGCTGAAATCATGTACGGAATGGAAGACAGGATTTATTTTAACATATTATTTGGTTTTTAATGAAAGTCCTATTAATAACTATTTCAACCTTGAGTATTGTATTCAGTCAGTATAACGTATTTGACATAAATAATTATAATTATTTTCAAGACTCAATACGTGTAAGTAGCCCTGTTCCTATGTTTAAATCTTTTATTCTGCCTGGATGGGGACAATTGTCGAAGAAAGACTCTAAATGGAAATCATTTGTTTTCTTCGGCGTTGAGATTATTACAGCTGGTTCAAATTTGCATTATAGTAAAAAATCAAATGATTTTAAGAATAGTTTTGAAAATCATGCAGACATTCACTGGGATTTAAAGCGGTGGTATGAAAATACTAAGATAATTTTTCCAGATAGATGGAGCGATATTATTATTGGCACTCATAAGCTTGGCCTAAAAATAAACGGCGACTATTTCAATACGAATTCTCTTGAGAGTCTAGTAAAGCAATACTCGTGGTCTGAGATTCAGGTTGTTAGAGATCGTGATTTTTATGAGAATATCGGTAAATACGATCAATTTGTTGGTGGTTGGGATGATAAATTTGATGACCCTTTTGACGGAGAAGGTAATTGGTATACTGTGAAGAAAGGTAATGTTGAATCTGTAATTTTAACAAAAAAGAAGAATCATTATAGAGATTTACGCTATAAAAGCAATATTAATTCACATTATGCTCGATATGCTATTTCCATATTAATGTTAAATCATTTTATAAGCGGGTTAGATGCGTTAATTAGTCCCTCAAATGTTTTCCAAAAAAATAGTAGATTTTCAATAAAATTAACTCCATATAAAACGTTAAATGAAGGTGGTGTTCTGTTAAACTTATCGTGGTAAATTATGATATTATTTTTATTCAAAACTAAAAAGCCAATCATGAGATATATAATCTTTATAATAATGATAATTTTTATTTCCTGCTCAGGTACATCTACACGAAGAGACATAGATTATAATGAGGAGTTTGAAAATGGAAAAATAGCCTTGGGAAAGAAAAAGTATATTAAAGCGCAAGATCACTTTAATACTGTTGTCATTGGCGCCTCTCATACTGAGCTTGGTGACGACGCTTTATTTTATCTAGGCGAATCTTTCTTTTACTCGAAAGAATATCTAATCGCTATTTCAGAATACGACCGATTGCTTAGGAAGATGCCATTTAGCCCTTTTATTGAAAAGGCTAGGTATCGTATCTGTGAAGCCTATCTCACTTTATCACCAAAATACTTTAACGATCAAACTTATAGTGAAAAAGCTTTAGAAAAATTACAAGAATTTATAGATGACTACCCTAATTCAAATGAAAGGCAAAAAGCTGAGACTGACATTAAAGAGCTAAGAAATAAATTATCTGAAAAAGCTTATGAATCCGGAGTCCTCTATATGAAAATGGAGGAATATAAAGCAGCTTTATTAGCATTTAAGCAGGTGGTTGAACTATACTACGATACAGAGTTTATTGAACTTGCACATTTAAAAACAATTGCATGTTATATTAAAAAGAATGATTTTGAAACAGCTTCTAATTACTATGCAAGCAATCGTATTCAGATTGAAGATATTATGATGGATGATCTTGTAGATGCGTGGTTTGAGCAAAAACGTGTATTCGATAGGATTGAATTAGAATGAAGGTTTGCCTTTTTGGTGGAACATTTGACCCTCCTCATTTAGGACATCTTATTGTTGCTCAAACTATTTTTGAGGCAGAAAACTTTGATCAAATTGTATTTGTTCCTGCATATCAACCACCCCACAAAAATGGAATGAAAATTTCACCAGTTGACCAAAGACTTGAAATGTTAAATATAGCGATTAAAGAAAATCCAAATTTTATCATCTCAGATTTAGAGATTGAAAGAAAAGGCCTTTCTTATTCTATTGACACTATTATGGATTACAAAAAGCAAAATAACCTTAACTCAAATGAGCTATTTTATTTGATGGGAAGTGATTCATTAAGGCAATTTAAAAAATGGAAGGATCCAAAAATGATTATCGATGAATCTCGCGTTATCGTTGCTATTCGACCAGGATTTAGACCTTCTGACATTCCAAACTGGATATTGGCAAAAATTCAATTTGCAAGCATACCAAGAATTGAAATTTCATCAACTACGATACGAGAAAGATGGATTAGTGATAAAACTATTCGCTATATGGTAACAGAGTCTGTATGGCAGTACATAAATAAGAATAAACTATATTTATGATAGAAAGTATAGGTTTATTGGTTTTTGGCTCATTATTGCTTTATTTAGGATCTGAATGGATCGTAAGAGGTGGTGTGGGGATTGCAGAGAAATATGGAATTTCAACTATTGTCATTGGATTAACAGTGGTTGCATTTGGTACTTCACTTCCAGAATTATTAGTGAGTTTAAATGCTGCATTTCAAGGAAGTTCATCGCTTGCCGTTGGTAATGCTATTGGATCAAATATTGCCAATGTAGGTCTTGTTTTAGCTCTAAGTGCTTTTATTTTTCCAATCACCATGAATTATTCATTAATTAGACGTGATTTGTTTGTATACTTCTTCTCATGTTTTATTTTTGTTATGTTTTCATTTGATGGAAGATTAAGCAAATTTGAAGGCGCTTTTTTCGTTAATACTCTACTTTTTTACATAATCTACAGTATTAAAAAACCAGTTAAAAGCGATACAGAGATTGAAGATTATGATGGCGATAATTTTGGAGAATTTATTTTGTTCGTTATTTTTGGTATTGTCGGTCTTTCTTTGGGTGCCGATTTATTTGTTGATGGCTCTGTATTTATTGCGAGATTTTTTGGTATATCAGAGGTGGTAATTGGTATGAGTATTGTTGCTTTTGGGACATCATTGCCAGAGCTCGCAACTTCAGCAATGGCTGCATATAAGAAAGAGAGCGCTATTTCCATAGGCAATATAATTGGATCAAATATATTTAATATTTTATGTGTGCTTGGTATAACATCTGTTGTTCAGCCATTAAGTGCTAAATGGGTTGATATTAGATTTCAGGTTGGAGTGATGATTTTTTATGGATTATTAATTATGCTTGCATCTAGGTTATCGCAGCCCATACGAAGAACGCTTTCGGTTGCTATGTTAACCGGCTATTTTATATTCATTTATCTTCTGTTTTAAATTTGTTCATTAACATTAGATTATATACATGATTAAGATAGATAATGTATCATATAGCTACTCAAAAGGTGGTGGTGTCTCTAATATAAACCTGACTATCGATGATGGCGAGTTTGTATTTCTTATTGGCCCAACCGGATCTGGAAAAACTACCATTCTAAGGCTTCTGTATTTAGATCTTTTTCCTAAGGCGGGAAAAGTTATCATCGATAAATTTGACTCTCAGACTATAAAAAAAAGAAAAATACCTTACTTGAGAAGAAGGGTAGGCGTAATTTTTCAAAACTACCATCTTCTAGAAGACCGCAATCTTTTTGAAAATATCGCACTGCCGCTACATGTATTAGGTTACGATAAAGAAGAAATTATTGAATTGGTAAATGAATCAATTGATGAAATAGGATTGAAAGGAAAAGAGACGCATTATCCGTATGAATTATCTGGCGGTGAGCAACAGCGAGCATGCATAGCTCGCGCGTTAATCAAAGATCCTGATATAATTTTAGCTGATGAGCCAACTGGCAACCTTGATCCAGTGGCCTCATTTGAGTTAATAAAACTTTTAGAGCAAATAAGCAATGAAGGCACCTCCATATTAATGGCATCGCATAATTACAATCTAATTAAAAACAGAGGTCATAGAATTGTTGAAATGCAAAATGGGTCCGTTAGACAGTAAATGAATAAACTTATATTTATATTAGCTGAAGGTTTTAAGAATGTTTGGAGACATAAATCTTCAGCAGTGTCCTCAATTTTCTCTATCTATTTAACCTTGATAGTATCAGGATCGTTGTTGATCGTTAGTCAAAATACAAATAAGCTGATTGAATACCTTCGTGATAAATATAAAATTGAGGTTTTTTTTAAAGATGGTGTTACTGAAAAAAGAGTTTCAGAATTAGTTGAAGAATTTAATCAGATCAACGGGATCAATTCCATCACAATCATTTCGAAGAAAGATGCTGAAAGAATATTCAAATCCCAATTTGGCGATGACATCTTAGGTATTTTAGGTTATAACCCTCTTCCAATTAGTTGTGTCATAAATTTAAAAAAAGACTGGCCAACGAGAATCGATATAAAGCCAATTATATCAAATCTTAGAAAATATCGCGAGGTTGATGAGATAAATCATCAAGGTAAATTGATTACAAGAATTGAGAATTATTATGAAAACTTTTTGAAGATTATGGTTGTGCTAGTTTCAGTGACACTCGTCATTGCCGTTTTCATAATCTCTAACACAGTTAGATTAACGGTATTATCTAAAAAAGAACTTATTAGGTCATTGCAGTTGGTTGGTGCCACTAAATGGTTTGTTAAAGGGCCATTTATTATTGAGGGCCTTGTTCATGGACTAATAGCAACGGTTCTATCTGTTTATACAATCGTTGGTGTTTTAAACTTTAGTAAATATTTTATTTATGATTTAACAAAATTTGATATTTTTTATGACCAATATTTTATTTTTCAAGTTCTTCTTTCTTTGTCACTTCTTGTTGGATTTATTGGTTCAAATAGAGCAATTTCTAAATTCCTTAAATAAATCTATCACCATTTGATTCAAACATCAAAAATCATTTAATTTCATAACTATGTCTATACAAAAATATAAGAAACTTGATCAAAGATATTCGGCTATCCTGATTTCTGTTGTTGAGGGGTATATAAATACTTGCCTACCAATCTCTTCAAAATTTGTTCAAAATCATATAAATACATCTTTGTCTTCTGCAACTATAAGAAATGTAATGTCATCTTTGGAGCAAGATGGCTTTTTAAAGCAAATGCATAAGTCTGGAGGAAGAATCCCAACTGACTTAGCTTATAGGTTTTACATAAATAATATCAATTCAACACATTTTTTAGAAGACCAGGGCATTGGAAATCTCGAAGATGAGTTAAAAACTATCTCAAATAATGTTGATGAGCTATTTAACGCAACCGCACTAATGGTCTCTAAGTTAAGCAATATGTTTGGCGTAGTTACTATCACAGATTACCATAGTAGCATCTTAAGAGACATAGAATTAGTGGAATTAAATGATAGTAGGGTTATGCTTGTATTAGCTACTGACAATGGCTTAGTAAAGTCTATCGTTCTTGACCTTGATATTAATATTGCAATCAAACATATTGTCACTATTACAATTCAGTTAAAAGATAGATTGATTGGCTTAACTTTGGAAGAGATTCAAAATACTATCACGCACCGCCTAAACGATACGCTTATATTCAACCATGAACTTGTTCAGGTATTAATAAATGAACGCTATTCATATTTTTCTATATCTAACAATAAATTAATATATACTTCACCAGTAAATGCACTACTTGATCAACCGGAGTTTCAAAATATATCAAATCTTCAGCAAATTTTACCAGCTTTAGATAAAACGTATTTAAATGGATACTTGAAAAATTATTTTGATACAAGTAGCGACTATGACCTCATTGGGAAAGAGAATAAAGATAAGATTTTTAAAGATTGCGCGATTTTAACTTCGAAATTTCAATCAAACGCCATGTCGGGTAGAATAGGTGTAATTGGCCCTAAAAGACTGAATTATATAAACGTCAAGAATATATTAAATACTTTTAAAAAGGTAGTTCAAGATGCCATCTAAGAAAACTAACAAAACTGCTCAAAAAAAATCAAAAAAATTATCACCTACAGAGAAGCTCAAAAATACTATTGAGCAATTAGAGGTTTCTCTGAATGAAAGCAGCGAAAAGCATCTAAGACTCAAAGCCGAGTTCGACAATTTCAGAAAAAGAAGAGATAAAGAGATAGCAAGCCTTCTCAATTATGAAGGTGAATCAGTAATCAAACAATTCCTTTCAGTTTTAGATGATCTTGGGAGACTGAGAGAAGCAACATCAAAAAATGGCGATGATAATAATGAAAAACTAATTGATGGTATAGCTTTAATTATGAATAAAATTGAAAAAGAATTTTCAAAAATGGATGTTAAGTCTTTTGCCAAATCTGGCGATGTACTTGATCCTGAATTGCATGACGCATTAATGATTCGAAATGAAGATGGAAAAAATGAAAATGAAATTCTAGAAGTTTTTGAAAAGGGTTATATTTATAAGGACCGTGTCATTAGGCATGCTAAGGTAGTTGTGAATCAGACACCATCATGAGAGATTATTATGAAATCTTAGGTGTTCAAAAGGGTGCAAATTCTGATGATATTAAAAAATCCTACCGTAAGATTGCTATGAAATATCATCCTGATAAGAATCCAAATGACGCTGAAGCTGAAAAAAAATTCAAAGAAGCTGCTGAAGCATATTCTGTTCTTTCGGATGATCAAAAACGTCAGCAGTATGATCAATTCGGCCATGCTGGGCTAGGTGGTAGTGGAGGCCAAGGATTTCAAGGCGGTATGTCTATGGAGGATATTATTAATAATTTTGGTGATATCTTTGGTGATAGTTTTGATCCTTTTGGTGGAATATTTGGTGGCAGTAGAAGTGCACGAGTAAAAAAAGCGCGTGACCTAAAAGTTAACTTGATATTATCCTATGTCGATATTTATAATGGAGTAAATAAAACTTTAAAGATTAAAAGATTAGAACATTGTAGTTCTTGTAGCGGCAGCGGTGCAAAAGAAGGAACTATGCCAACATCTTGTGAGCAATGTAATGGGGCTGGTCAAGTAAGGCAGGTATCTCAATCATTTTTTGGTCAATCGGTTTCTGTAAGAGAATGTCCAATCTGTACCGGTTCAGGTCAGATCATTAAAAATCCATGTAGTAGTTGTGGGGGCAGCGGTTTAAATCGTAAAGATGTAGAAATCAAAATAAAAGTTCCCTCTGGTGTTTCGCACGGAAATTATATGACATTAAATCAGCAGGGAAATAAAGGACCAAAAGGTTATCAATCTGGGGACTTGATAATATTTTTTGAAGAAGAAGAACATGCTGTATTCACCCGTAATGGTGAAGATGTTATTGCAGAAGTTGTCATTCAATTCTACGATGCAGCCTTAGGCCTAACTGTAGAAGTGCCAACCTTGGATGGCAAAGCAAAGCTCAAGATCCCTGCAGGAATTCAATCGTCGCAATTATTGCGAATGCGAGGCAAAGGATTTCCTAGGATGCGAGGTTCGTCAAGAGGAGATCAATTAATGAGAGTTCATGTCGAAACTCCTCAAAAAGTCTCTTCTAATCAAAAAAAAATATTAGAAGAGTTAAAAAATATAAATAAAGACGCAAAACCTTCCTTTAGACGAATTGAGCTTGATTGATAACATTATTCACTAGACTAACGTATGTTTCCGAACATAAATTGTAACATAATCTTTTTTAACTGAATATATTAAAATTAATCATTTGTCATTAATTAGAAGTAAAATATGAATCAAAATTTAAATAATCTATCAAGCGAGAAAATGAAGAATTTGTCTGATTTTCTTGAACTTGGCATTGTGTTAGCCTTTATTTTTCTTATAATTAGTATATATGTACCGAGGGCGATTTGGGATGAAGAAGAGTCGTATGAAGACAAGAGCCAGTTTTATATGGAAAACATGTATGATGTTCAAAATTTTTATAAGTCTGTAATGGGTGAGTACTCTTCAGACGGTTTATGGGCTGTTGATGTTGTGAATTCTGTTCGAGACTCATTATCTGGTGATTCTACATATCTTGGCAACCAATTGATAACATTAAATGCTAAAACTTTTAATGTTAATGTTCCCAAAGGCTATGATATAGAGTTCGATACGACATTTGGTTTTCCGATGATGAGACGAGATACAATATCTGATACTATATCAACTATTGTTATGTATTCGGAAGACTTATCGCGAAATGACACTTCGTATGTACAGAAAAAACTTTTAAATAAATTTATGGCTGACTCTAATTT
>CENP01172212.1_pt1 | contig 14753 bp, 16 predicted proteins | sample 361281 | NCBI WGS metagenome assembly CENP01 (sample SAMEA2591122, study PRJEB7988) | marine metagenome | biome: marine biome (ENVO:00000447); feature: deep chlorophyll maximum layer (ENVO:xxxxxxxx); material: saline water (ENVO:00002010), including plankton (ENVO:xxxxxxxx) | depth 70 m
TTTTGTAATTTATCTCTGACCTCAGCAGTAATTTTATTTGGAGTTCCAGATGTTCTTCCCATAGATATACTATTTTAGTTATATGATTGAAGTCCCTCTCTATCCTAATGGTTATCCTTGTAAATGCTCTGGAGCTTGTGACTATTCTAAAGCATTTGAAAATGCGGGTAAACCTACTTATATAGATTATGAAACTTATATAAAAGAGGACTTTGTGCCAGACTCAAAACAACAGGAACTCATTCATAAATACTTAAATACAAAGTATTGTTTGAATAAATAAATTTTAATCTAAAAAATGAAAAAACTGCTAATTTTTTCAATGTTACTGCCACTAATTTCATTTGGACAAGAGAAATTAAACGATATTGACTCAACATTTTATAGAGAAGATCAAATTTATTTCGGGACATCTTTTATGCTCCTCAATAGCAAACAAGATAAATTTAAACGTCAAGGGATTTCAAGACATTTTCAACTAGGTTTTGTAAGAGATATTCCATTTATTTTTTCTTAACATAAATAATTAGGCCAACTGCAATAAGCATTATAGCTGTCGGAAGTAAATTCCAACTCAAACCTTCATTGAATAATAGATAAATAAAATACCCAATGAAGGTTAAAACAGCACTAAAATAAAGTAACCTCCACCATTCCATTTAAATAAAATTAATGAATAAGAAGCTTATTAAAATTAATTTGATAAAAAATTAGTACGTTTTTAAATCTCTAAACATATAATCTCTGACTCTTTCCCCTCCTCTTTTACTTAAAAGGTCAAGAAATTCTGTCTGTTTCTGTAACTTATCATAAAGCATAATATGATCCTGAAGGCTTTTACCCGACAACCCTACCCAATGAGTTGCACCACCCCCGGGAGAATTAACATCATAAGTTCCAAAAGCAACCCACCTGCCTTCAAATTCTTTTTTGTATTTATTGACGATTTTGTCATGTGCCTCTTTAAATTGCTTTTGATTTTTGACTTTGTAATCCCAAATATGTACCCATTTGTAATCTTCATTTGTCCCTTGATGGTTGCTAAGAACTCTACCTGAATAGGATTCTCCGTACTCTTCAACATAATTATCCATTTGAGCCCTCCATAGTGGTCCTTTTTCTTGGACATTGGTTCCTTCCCATAGATCTTCTCCCATTTCCCAATACCAAACAAATCTGTGAGTCATGCCATTGTCAGCTCCTTTCCCAAGAACCTGAAGAGCAAATCCTCCTTTATTGGGTTTCATGTCTGCACAACAAGTTTCATATGCTTCTTCCATCTTTTTCTCGGAAAAATCTTTTGCTTTTACCTCTTGAACATTAAATATTATTGTTTGAGCTGATATTAATCCTGAGATTAATAAAAAAGTGACTGAATAAAAAATTGTTTTCATTTAAATTGATTTACGATTAATAAAATTCCAATATACAAATAAGTGTTTTCAAAAATTCATAACAATTTGCATTTTGTTATAAATTTACAAATGAGCAAAAAACAGGTTGTCCCTTACAAAAACAATACAAGCTCCAAAAAAAAACAAGTGCGTCAAATGTTTGACTCAATCTCAGCTAGGTACGACATTATTAATCGGATTATTTCTGGTGGATTAGATTTAAAGTGGAGAAAAAATGTAGTTAAAGTAGTAAAACATAAAAGGCCAAAAAGAATTTTGGATGTAGCAACTGGAACAGGGGATTTAGCGATTGTACTTGGAAAAACCCTGGCTTCAGAAATAATTGGAATTGATATTTCTGAGCAAATGCTAGAAATTGGAAAAAAAAAGGTTGAAAAAAACCAATTGCAAAAAAATATAAAAATGGAAATTGGGGATGGAGAAAATATTAATTATCCTAACAACTATTTTGATGCAGTTACAGTTTCATTTGGAGTTAGAAATTTTGAAAATCTCGATAAAGGACTTTTGGAAATTTACAGAGTTCTCAAACCAGGAAGCAAATTGGTTATTTTGGAAACATCTATACCTCAAAGTTTCCCATTAAACTGTTTGTACCATTTGTATACACTTTACTTTCTGCCATTAATTGGTTCATTTTTTTCTAAAGATAAATCTGCATATAAATATTTATCTTCTTCCGCAAAGTCATTCCCTTTTGGAAAAGCTTTTAATAAAATTTTAAAAAAAAATGGATTTGTAGTTATAGACAATATTCCTCAGTCATTTGGTGTGGCCTCAATTTATCATTCTCAAAAACCACTACTAGATGTATAAGGTTTTAGATAGTCCTTAATTTTCATTTAAAAGTTTGAGATTATATTGGTTTTCTAAAAACGTAACGTGATAAGTATATGCCGTTTGGGTCTTTATCTCCACTTGATTCTACAGCTCCAGAAACAAATGTTAATTCCCATCCATCAGCAGCCATTTGATTTAATTTGGACTTAACCATTGCATCATTAGTTGCTATATTATTAAATCTAATACCACCGAGGTTATAAAAGTTTAAAAGCTTTGTTTCTTCAAAAGCTTTAGTTCTAATATCCTTGCGCTTATCGCCTTTTGATTTATCCTTCTCGCCTTCTTCCATTCTAACAGTTGTTGCGGTTTTATAGTCAACAGCCTCTGTTTTTGCAATCATTCTTGATCTCCCTAAACCTTTAGGAACGACAGATTCTATAACTGTTACAATTTCAAATTCATATTGCTGAACTGTAGTATTTTTTGCCTCTATAAAACCTGTTGAAATAAATGCAAATAAAGTAACTATAGATATTACAATTAGTATGTTTCTAATATTTTTCATTTTTATTGATTTGAGATTAAACTTAAATTTACAAAGTTTACTTTATTATTTATTTCAGATAAAAATTATTGGTTAAAAAATCTCATTTTAATTTAGTTCAATTTTTAATAAATATTTGATTTTAGTCAACAGGAAGGAAGTGATATCATTTAAAATGATTAACTTTTTTCTAAGAATTTTTGTAAATATAATTTGAAATGAGAGTATATCATTTAATGTTTTTTCTGCTTTTGATGGGATGCGCAGAAAATGATGAAGAGAAAATTGAAAATATTAAACTAAATAAAAATTTAGCAGAAGAATTGGTATCCCTCTCGATTAAATGTGTTGACAAGAAATATCCATATAAAATAGGTTACCGGTTTGCTGATAAAAATTGGGTAAAGCCACACTATGAAATTACACCCTCTTTTTATGGCTGCTGGGATTGGCATTCGGCTGTTCACGGTCATTGGGCTATGGTTAAAATATTAAAAGATTTTCCTGAAATTTCTAATAGAGATATCATCTTATCAAAACTTGAAAAAAATCTGAGTAAGGAAAATCTCAAGAAAGAGTACGATTTTTTTAAACAAGATTTTGCTAAAGGATTTGAAAGGACTTATGGTTGGGCATGGCTAATGAAACTTTACTCAGAGCTGATTTCTTGGGAATATGAAAAAGCACAAATGTGGGCAGGTAATATGAAACCACTCGTTGATCTTCTAAGTGAAAGAACTATTTTATTTTTAGACAAACTCTCGACACCACTTAGACCGGGAACTCATGCTAATTCGGCATTTTCTTTTTCACTTATGATAGAATACGCGATAATAGCAAATGACATTGATTTGTTAAATACAATAAAAGAGTTTAGTATTAAAAATTTTCTAAAGGACACAAATTGTCCTGTGAATTATGAACCCTCAGGTACAGATTTTTTGTCACCATGTCTTGCTGAAGCAGGTTTAATGTCATTCATTCTTGATAGTAAAGAATTTAACAATTGGATATATAAATTTTTCCCTTCATTTGATGAGAAGGATTTTGGTAAAATAATCAATACTCCTGAGGTCTTGGACCCTTTAGACCCTGGTATAGGGCATCTAATAGGATTAATGTTTCATAGAGCATGGACTTTAAAAGATATTGCTGGAAAGGTCGAAGACAATAAAAACAAAAGATTATTTCAAAAAATTGCACAAAAACATTCTGAACAAGGATATAGAATAATGTTTAAAAGTGGTTATGGAGGTGAGCATTGGTTGGCAACCTTTGCTATATACAATTTTTCAAAGTAGTTGCTAATTCTTTTAAAAAATTAGATTAAGTTTTTTGGTCTTATGGACAAACGAAGGAAAGACAGTAGAGGGCTAATAATTCCTAAATGGATAACTTATTTTATAAAAACTTTAGATTTTCTAAATCCGTATTTATGTATGCGTTTCGCTGGATATCTTTGGACAAGACCAATTAAATACAAGGTTCCAGAAAGAGAAATCCCAATTCTTAAATCATGTAATACTTCAATTTTGACAATAAAAAGTATTAATAAAAAAATTCAATTTTACAGATGGATAGGAAAGGGTCCAAAAGTTTTATTGGTTCACGGTTGGAGTGGAAGAGCAAGTAATATGTTTTGTATAATTGAAAGATTAATTGAAAAAGACTACGATATATATTCGTTTGATGCTCCAGCTCATGGGGATTCACCGTCAAAAACAACAAATATCCCAGAATTCATAGCTTGCATAAGTGAGTTATACTTACACATTAAATCTCCCGATGTTATAATAGCTCACTCTGGGGGAGCATTTGCTTCAATATACTGTTCATGTTTCAATATTAAGAAATTAAAAAAATTGGTTCTTATTAGTCCATTTAATAGCGTTTATGATCTTTTTCAAAACTTTTTTAATCTAATTCAACTAAGTAAAAAAGTTGGTGATTTAATGATTGAATATTACAGCAAAAAAACTGGAATTAAAATAGATGAAAATCTATCAATCCATAAATTTGCTAAAAATCTAAATCCTCAAACTTTAATTATCCATGATAAGGATGACAAAGAAATATCGATTAAAGATTCTGAGCTGATTGCAGAAAGTATAAAAAACATAAAAACATTTTTCACAAAAAATCTTGGCCACAGAAGAATTTTGAGAGATGAAAAAGTCGTTAAAGAGATTCTTACCTTCATAAAAATCTAATGTGTAATTTTGAGCTTCTAATCAATTTTGTTTTTTGTAATTTTGAAATATGAAAATATATAGTCTCGCTGTAATAATTTCTATTCTTTTTTCTTGCAAAGAAAAAACTGAAAATAAAAATATTGTTTATTTGTCCCCAGATTGTGGATGTTGCCATGACTGGGTTATACATATGGAAAAAAATGATTTCCCTTTAGAAAAAAACATGGAATCTAATATGTATGATATAAAAATTAATGCTGGTTTGCCCATTGATTTAGCTTCATGCCATACAGCGATGATAAGTGGTTATTTCATAGAAGGCCATGTTCCAGCAGGTGATGTGAAAAGGCTAATTAATGAAAATCCCAACAACATAATCGGACTAACCGTACCTGGAATGCCTGCAGGGATAAATGTTCCTGGAATGGAAGTTAGTGACGAAAAAGCAAATTTTGATGTCCTTGCCATTGATTCGAATGGAAATTCAAGTATTTGGGCGCATTACGAATAATTCCATTTAAAAAAACTTTCAGCTAAAGCTATAGTATAACCTTCCTAAAATCTCTCTTAGAGCAATTTCGGTTTTTTGTAAACCGCTGGAGCTTGGTATAAAATCTATAAAATATAACTTTGGGTTTATAGTACTTAGGTAATCAACTTTATAAGGTATTACTCTGAGATTTTGTTTTTCAAATAAAAACTTTGCTCTTTTCATATGAAATGCAGATGTAACAAGTATTATTGTTTTGTCTTTTCCAAGTATTTCAGACACAGCTAAGGATTCTTCATAAGTATTCAAAACATCTTTTGTTACAATTATATTTTTTTCTAAGACACCGTACTTAATAGCATATTTTTTTAAAACAAAGCCTTCAGAAACTTCAGTCATATTGAAAAGGGATTTTCCTCCTGTAAAAACTATTTTGTCTGATTTAAATGAATTATAAAGTTCAATACCTTTAAAAAATCTGTCTGCATCTCCCCACTCAACAACATAATTATTTTCAAATTCATTAATTTTTAACATTCCTCCAAGAATCACAATAGCATCTGCTTTTTCTAAATTTTCTAATTTCTGATAAAAATATTCTCCTTCCACTATTCTCATAATAAAATCTGAAAATATAGGTGTGGATATAATATAAAATAGGATTGAAAAAAAATAAATTAACTTTCTATAACCTTTATAATTACATATTAGAATTAATACTATAAATACAATTGTTGGCATTATTAAAAGAGGTAAAAGCTTATGTAGATAAATCATTATTTTAAATCTAATAAATATTTAACTATTTCATTTTTAAATTAAAATCAAGAATAAAAATATCTCAAAATATTCTAGAGTTTTTTATCTTGAAATTAATTAATTAAAAATCAATTAAAATGAAAAAAATACTATCGCTTTTATTATTATTTCCTGTTTTAACTATAGCTCAATGGAAAGGAAAAACATCAAATGATGACCAAAGGACTATGATGATCCAAAGACATATGGACTTATATCCAAAAAATGATCAGTCTCAACTAAAAAATATTTTTTTAGCTGATTCTAAAATAAATGTAAATGGTGTAAATGTGATTTCACCAGCAGAGCTTGCAGATTTTGAAAAATTACATCATAAAATATTTAAAAATATAACATTTAAAATTGGTGCAAACATCACATCTAAATATGAAAATGGACAAATATGGACTCACGTTTGGGCATGGTGGACCGGCGAAGGAAAAAAATCAAAAAAGACCACATCAATTCCAGTTCATTTAGCATTTAAATGGGATGGAATGAAATCAAATCAAGCATATTTCATGTTTGACCCAACTTTTATAAATAGTGAAATAGCTCTTAACAATTAATTATAAACAAATAATCCCCTTCCTTGGAGGGGTTTATATTTTAATTTGTCAAATTGGGTAAACTAAAAATAACTTTGATTTTTGCCACGGCAGTATTTTTTTCTTGCTTAAAAATATCAAATGATAAATTAAACTTTACCGACGAGCCTGATAATAAATTAACTTCTTTAACTGAAATTATTATTGAAAAAACTTGGGCACAACAACCCAATGGTTACGTCTATCCAATAGACATAAAAGTTCCAGAAAGTATTGAGCCAATTGAAGGATTTCCAATATGTCTATTACTCCACGGTAATGGCAGTAACGGTAGAAGAATTATCAATCAATTTTCTTCTGTTTTAGATGACCATATTTTGATAGCTCCAACTGGTTATTTAAATAGTTGGAATATTTGTGATGAAAGAAGTAACGCCCCTGACTTGGAAATGGTAGACGAACTAGTTAGTACTCTTGCTAATTACTCTAATATCAATTTGAACAAAATAAGAATCCTTGGAAGCTCCAATGGAGCCGGTTTGGCTAACAATATTTTTATTCAAAATGAAAATCCAAATATCGATATAATTTGTGCATTGGTGTCCCATCTAAATGTTCCTCAATATCATGATAACAATTTTTATAAAAATACAACTGTAACGAATCCTATGTCAGCTTTTTGCGGTTATGAAGTAATTACTAACCCGATTAGTTCTAGAAAATATTTAAGTGTGAGTAACATTAATGATCCAACAATTCCTTATTCTGGGGGTAACTCAAAAGTTGGATTGGATTTTTTAAATGCAGAAGACGCAATCTTTTACATTGCTAAAAGTCAAGGATTTACAGGTATAAAATTACAACCTAACGGTTCAGCATTAGGTAATCCTGTTATTTTTGAATATTCATACCTATCTGGTAATGTTGTTCACATAAAAGGCGATACAGGGCACTCAATAAACCCTTCTCAGTTAAATTACGTAAGGACTTTTTTTCAAAACAAGTAACTCAGAAATAATTAATAATTTACAAATGCAAGAAAGAATTAATTTTTTTTTCTAATTTTTATGGTTTAAAATCCAGCTGCTTGACCGTCTTTTCTGCTTTCAGAAGCTCCATGATAAACTTTACTTACATCATCCCATAAAATTGCTTGGTAACCTCCATAGATGCCTCTTGCAAATCCTACTTTGTGACCTCTATCCATTAATCCTCTGACTGTAGTATATGGAATACCAGACTCTACCCTAACCATTCCTGTATTTAGAGTTGTTTTTCCAGTCGGAGTTGCTCCGCCTGTATGATCCCAACGTGGAGCGTCTCCTGCCTCCTGGAGATTCATCTTGAAATCAATTAAATTCATTATAATCTGAGTATGTCCCATTGGCTGAAAATCCCCACCCATAACTCCAAAACTTAAAAATGGTTTTTCATCTTTTGTTACAAAAGCTGGTATAATGGTGTGGAAAGGTCTTTTCCCAGGTTCCAAACTGTTAGCTTGTCCTCTTTTTAGATTAAATAATTCACCTCGATCTTGCAACATAAATCCTAATTTTGGGGGAGCCATACCAGATCCCATACCGCGATAATTGCTTTGTATAAGTGAAACCATTGTACCTTGATTATCCGCAACTGTCATATAAATTGTCTCTCCAGCAGATATTTTTCCAGCACTATATTTGCTAGCACGTTTACCAATAAGCTGCCTTCTTTTGTTAGCATATTCCTCAGAGAGCAATTTATCAACTGGGACTTTGACGAAATCCATATCAGCATAGTATTTAGCTCTATCTTCAAAAGCTAATTTTTTTGCTTCGGTAAATAGATGTAGGTGTTCAGGGCTTCCAAATTTTATATTGGAAAAATCATATCCCTCTAAGATTTTAAGTATTTGAAGAGCTGCAATTCCTTGTCCATTAGGTGGTAACTCCCAAACGTCATAACCTCTATAGTTTATGGAAACCGGTTCCACCCATTCTGATTTGTGAGAAGCAAAATCTCTTGCAGAAAGAAAACCTCCTTGCTCTTTAATAAATTTTCCAATAGTCTGTGCGATCTCCCCCTTATAAAAAACATCTCTGCCTTGTTCAGCAATTTTTTTATAAGTATTTGCTAGATAATTGTTTTTATATATTTCACCTTCTTTAGGTAATTTTCCCCCATTTTGAGATTTATAGGTATCCTTTATATTAGGAAACCCTTTTGATTGATAAAAAGGAATTGATCTGCTCATGTACCAGGCAATTAGTTCTGTCAGTGGGAAACCCTTTTTGGCATAATCAATTGCTGGAGCAAGTATTTCTCTCATAGGTTTTGAACCAAATTTGCCATGGAGCTCAAACCAACCATCAACAGCACCAGGAACACTAACTGGAAGAGGCCCGTGTGAAGGAATTTTATTCATCCCTTTTTTTTCAAAATAATCGATTGATAAGTTTTTTGGCGATCGCCCACTAGCATTTAAACCATATATTTTTTTTGTTTTTCCATCCCAAACAATTGCAAATAAATCTCCGCCTATACCACATCCTGTTGGCTCCATAAGTCCTAACGCAGCATTAGCTGCAATAGCTGCATCTATAGCATTCCCACCATCTTTTAAAATATCAAGTCCGATTTGAGTTGCTAAAGGATGGCTTGTAGCAACCATACCGTTCTGTGCCAAAACCACTGATCTAGTTGCAAAAGATTTTCCTGTAACCCTGTCTTGGGCAATGGTAAAATGGGTTAGTAATAGTGTAAAGATCAGAGAGTTTAAAATAGTTTTCATTTTTATTTTTTAAAGTAATCCTAAAATACAAAATTGATTTAGGAATTAATTAATAGTTGGTTAACATCTTTGTATATTGTTCATTATTAACCATAAATTAAATTATGATGAAAAAATATTTATTACTATTATTTTTAAGCATTTCGTTGACGTCTTTAAGTGCTCAAGATAAAGGTTATTGGGTTTGCTTTAATGTTGAGGTTGATTCAGATGGAGCTGAAACATTTGTAAGCTCTTTAGATAAATTTATGAGCTCTGAGGCAGCAAAGCAACTCCCATTTGTAATTACACTTAATGAAATATTATTTGCAAATGAAAACAATAGGATTACACATCAGTTGTGTTTCCTTTCTCAAAACGCAGATTCTATGGCAAATTGGGGTTCTGGTCCACCTCCTACTCCAGAAGGAGTTATTCTTAGCATGAACTTTCAAAAATATGTTGATGTGAAACAATCGATCCTTGGTTCACCACTTATTTTTGACCAAAATGGACTAGGTTTAGATTACTTCAATATATGGCAGTGGAATGTTAAAGATCCTGCAACATTTGCAAATGCATTTGTAAAGTTTCAAAAAGATTCAAAGAAATTGTTAAAAAATGCAACTTTCGGACTACATGAAGCCATCGCTGGTTCAAGCAAGGGTGTTTCGCACTACTTCGCAGCAAGAGCCTCTAATTTAGCAGAATTTCTAAAAATAAGAGAAAAAATTGTTGCATCTAAAGCAGCTGCAGAATTTAGGAGCACCGTTAACTCTGCTGGACAAATTGAAGGAGTTTTTGGTGGTAGAATAATAAAAAGATATAATGTGAATTAATTTTATTATTAAATAGTTTTAACCCTCCTATTAATTGGAGGGTTTTTTATTCTCATAAAATAAAATTATAGAATTACTTAATTAGTATTTTTTAAGAAAAATATTATTGGTATCTATTCTTATTAGTATATTTAATTATAACCATTTGCCAAGTTCCAATGAAAAAATTTTATTTTTTTTTACTAAGCTTATTTTATTTTGGATGTTCCTCTGAGCCAGAGGCAGATTATATCTCAGAAGAAATACTTGCTGGCAGTAGAGCGTCAAACTCAGCAAATGATATAAGATTTACATGTTCAGATCTAGATAATGATGATTATTGTGATGATGACGATTATTGGCCACTAGATCCTGATATGAATGAGAATTTATGGGGCGTGATAAACGATTCTGAACCAAACTTCTATTTTACTTATGATATTGATGAGACAGTTCAAGAAGCTACTATTAGTTCTATGCTTGGAGCCATGGATGAATTTGGAAATTGGGGTCCAATTGAACTATGGGTTATAGGGCAAGACTATGAAGGTGTTCAAATGAAAGCTAAAAATTTTTGTGACATTAGAATAAGGAGATGGCAGGGGTTTTTTGATCCATTTATCCTTCAAGCATGCATTGAATTCATGCTTTACCCACTTGAAGGAGAGAACTATTTACCAACAACTCTGGTCTCTACCGACCAAAGATTAATTAGTGATGGAGGGTATTTTAATTACTACATGTCTAAATCTATTGAAACTATTGAAAATAAATGGGCAACTGGATTTGGGAAAGGTCTAAATGGTAGAAGAGATTGGGGAATTAAGTTATTTATTTTTTCAAATCCTATTGGCTTTCTAAGTACAGAAAATTATTACAAGGAAATGGTCAATGTTTATTACGAATACTATCATGCACTTCAGGAAAGTGCATTTATTGATGAGGAATTAGGTGATACTTACGAGTTTGGAGATGATACTAGAAGGGGACCACATTGGTTTTATAGTGGAGCTTCCACTTTTATGGCAGATTATGCCGTTAGAAAAAGGGAATCAAATAATAATCTTAGTCCGATTAAAGACTTGTTAAAGCAACAATTTTTGAATGGGGAGTCACTTTTAGAACAGAGTGGGTGTAGTGAAATTACGCTCAAGGAAATTTCTCCGGAAAACTGTTTTAATCTCAAATTTTATTGGGGTAAACCTGCAGTTGCTTATCTATTATCTACTATTTCAAATCCAAATGCTTTAAATGAGGTTTTTTATCCAAATTTGTATCAACTAGGTTTTAAAGATGCTTTTGAATTAACATTTAATAAGACACTTGAAGAATTTTACACAGAATGGGATTCAATTATGCTAAAAACTATAGATGAGAGAATCAATTTGATTAATTCATTTGGATTATAGTTTAATAAAAGCAATTTAAATGCTAAAAAATGAGGGGAGCAATAAAGAATTTATTTCCCCTAATTTAATCTAAAACCATTGTTTTAATATATTTAAGCATGTTTAGGTTTATACCAATTTTATTTTCTCTATTATCTATTCTTTTTTGTGAATCAAATAGCAATTCAAATTCTTATCCAAACGTTATATTAATTCTTACTGATGACCAAGGGTGGGGTGATCTAAGTTCAAATGGTAACAGAGATATACATACCCCAAATATTGATAAAATTGCCAACAGTGGAGTAAAGTTTGATCGCTTTTTTGTAAGTCCTGTATGTTCTCCTACGAGAGCTGAGATTTTAACAGGAAGACACCATGTTAGAACTGGGGTATATGACGTTTCACGTGGGGGTGAAAGAATGGACTTAGATGAAGAAACAATTGCTGATATTTTCAAAGCTTCTGGATACAAAACTGCTGCATTTGGAAAATGGCACAATGGAATGCAAGCACCTTACCATCCTAATACAAGGGGTTTTGATGAATTTTATGGATTTTGTTCTGGTCATTGGGGAAATTATTTTGATCCAGTCTTGGAAAGAAATGGTAAAATAGTTAAAGGAAAAGGGTTTATCACTGATGATTTAACCAATCAAGGTATAGAATTCATTAAAAAAAATGCCAACAACCCATTTTTCCTTTTTATGCCTTACAATACCCCTCATAGTCCTATGCAAGTGCCAGAAAAGTATTGGAATAAATTCAAAAATAAAGTTCTAACACAAAAAGGAACTGTGGAGATACGTTCAAATGATAAAGAATCCGGAATTAATAATAAAGGTGATGATCATACAAAAGCTGCACTGGCAATGTGTGAAAATATAGATTGGAACGTTGGAAGATTAATTAAGACTTTGGAGTCCTTAAATTTAGATGAAAATACTATTATCATTTATTTATCAGATAATGGTCCTAATGGTAATAGATGGAATGATACTATGAAGGGAATTAAGGGCTCTACTGATGAAGGTGGTGTTAGATCACCAATGATAATTAGTTGGAAAGATAATATACCAAAAGGCAAAGAAGTAAAAGAGATAGCTTCGGGTATTGATTTATTACCAACGTTGATCTCATTATCAGGTATAAAAGCAAAACCTAAAAATGAGTTGGATGGGATAGACTTAAAAGAACTAATTTTTGAAAATAATATCAAATGGTCTGATAGATATATTTATAATTATTGGAGGGGGAGACTAAGCGTTAGAAGTCAAAATTTTAGACTTGACAATCAAAATAATCTATATGAAATGTATAATGATCCAAGCCAGTTGAAAAACGTTTCTTCAAATTATATTGAAATATTTAAGGCAATGCAAAAAGCTAAATCAAAATGGCAAAAAGAAGTATTAATCGATTTGAAAAATAATAAGAAAAGAGAATTTGTAATTGGACATCCCAGTTTGAAATATACTCAAATTCCTGCAAGAGACGCCACTGCAAGTGGTTCAATTAAAAGATCTAATTACTATCCTAACTGCAGTTTTATGACAAATTGGATTAATACTGAAGATAGCATAAAGTGGGAAGCTGAAGTAGCTGAAGCAGGTGAATTTGAGGTTGTAATTTACTATACATGTGCAAAAGATGCCATTGGTTCTGAGATAGAATTGAGTTTCAAAGACTCAAAGATTTCAAAAAAAATAACCAAATATTATGATCCCGATGAGTATGGAATGGAGAATGATAGGGTAGAAAGAATTGAATCCTATGTAAAAGATTTTATTCCTTTGAATATGGGTACTTTTGATTTGAAAAAAGGAAAAGGAACTCTTAAGTTAAAAGCATTAAATAAGACTGGAAAAGAGGTTTTAGATTTTAGATTGCTAATGCTAAATAGACTTTAAATCAACATCAAAATTATCTAACTGGACTTAAAAAAAAAAAAATTTAATTTTGATACTTCAAATATAGTTTTAAGATGGAAATTAAAAAGTTACCTGTTACCATTTTAAGTGGATTTTTAGGATCAGGAAAAACCACCCTATTAAATCATATTTTACATAATAAAGAAGGATTAAAAGTCGCTGTTATTGTTAATGACATGAGCGAAGTAAATGTTGATGCAAATTTAGTTAAGAGTGAAAATACACTATCACGCACCGAAGAAAAATTAGTTGAGATGAGTAATGGCTGTATATGTTGCACATTACGTGAAGACCTAATGATTGAGGTGGAAAGATTAGCAAATGAAAATAGGTTTGATTATTTACTTATCGAAAGTACTGGCATTAGTGAACCTATACCGGTTGCCCAAACATTCTCATTTATTAGTGAGGAAAATGAGATTGATTTATCAAGATTTAGTTATGTAGATAGAATGGTAACAGTAGTTGACGCATTTAATTTCTTTAAAGACTTTGGAAGTCCTGAAACGCTTACAGACAGAAATTTAACGGATATAGAGGGTGATCACAGAACTATAGTTAATCTATTGACAGATCAAATTGAGTTTGCTAATGTTATTATTTTAAATAAATCAGATTTAGTAACAAAAGACGAAATATCAATTTTAAATACGATCATAAAAAAACTTAACCCCTCAGCTAAAATAATTGAATCAACTTTTAGTAAAATAGATATTAAAGAAATAATTAATACTAGACAATTTAATTTTGAAGAAGCCGAACAGAGTGCAGGTTGGTTAGAGGAACTAAGCAAAGATGAGCATAAGCCTGAAACTGAAGAATATGGTATTTCTTCTTTTGTTTTTCGAAATAAAAGACCTTTTGATCCAGAAAAATTTTGGAATTACATTCAAAAGGGATTTCCCCTTTCAGTAATTAGAAGTAAAGGATTATTTTGGTTAGCATCAAGGCCAAAACAAGCTCTAATCTGGGGACAAGCGGGAGGCTCATTAAAAGCAGACAGCGCGGGTGTATGGTGGAGCAGTATGCCTTTCAAGAATAGAATTCAACAAATTGCTTTTATTGAAAATCAAGAAGAAATTGAAAAGGATTGGGAT
>CENP01012114.1_pt1 | contig 14738 bp, 9 predicted proteins | sample 361281 | NCBI WGS metagenome assembly CENP01 (sample SAMEA2591122, study PRJEB7988) | marine metagenome | biome: marine biome (ENVO:00000447); feature: deep chlorophyll maximum layer (ENVO:xxxxxxxx); material: saline water (ENVO:00002010), including plankton (ENVO:xxxxxxxx) | depth 70 m
TTAGGTAATACTTGTTCATCGTAGTTTGTTTTAAGATTGGTTAAAAATAACTAATTTATTTCATAAAACAAGTCGTACAATCAAGATTTTTTAAAAATATGTTGGATTGATTATTTATTAAGCTTATCGGGCTCATTATATACCCTACGAATTATAGTATCAGTTATACTTTTCATTTCTTTGATTGAGTAATCGTCTTTATACTCTTCTTTTAGGTTAGTTAATTTCTTTTTCAAATCTCTAACCAATGCTTCAGGTGCATTTGCATATATATTAAATAGTTCCTGAGGGTCATTTTTTAAATCGTATAATTCCCATTCGTCCATTGAATAATAAAAATGAATAAGCTTGTATCGACTAGTTCTTATGCCATAATGTGGCTGAACTTTATGCCAGATAGGATACTCATAATAATGATAATAAGCAGCCTCATGTATATATTCTAATTTATTGTTAAATACGTTTTTAAAGCTTTCCCCCTGCATTTCAGAGGGTATATTTAATCCAGCCATATCCAAAAGTGTCGGTGCAAAATCAATATTCATAACAATAGCGTCAGACACAGTTCCTGGTTTAATTAATTTAGGACTCATAATGAGAAATGGCATTTTAAAGGATTCTTCATACATCCATCTTTTATCAAACCATCCGTGTTCACCCAAATAGAATCCCTGATCTGAGGTATAAACTACAATGGTATTATTACTTAATCCATTTTCGTCTAGATAATCTAAAACACTTCCAACTGCTCGATCGACTCCAGCAACGCACCTTAAGTAATCTTTGATATATGTCTGATATTTCCAATATGCTAGTGCATCACCTTTTAATGTATCGCTTGGAGACCAATACTGTCCCTGATCACCATACGATAACCACCTTATTGAGTCTCTTCTCGATAATCCCGGAGGCGGTATTTGTTTCATATCTCTTCTATTGAGATGATTACTTATTTCCATCATGTTCTCGCTAGCTGCATTTCTCCCCTTATAATCATCATTAAATGTAGCGGGAATTGGAAAATCAAAATCAGATAAGTAATCATGGTAAATGGAGTCAGGTCTCCAATCTCTGTGAGGAGCTTTGAATTGGTAAAGAAGCATAAAAGGCTTGGATTTGTCTCTATTTGAAAGCCAATTTAAGCATTCATCTTCTATAACTTTAGTACAATGGCGATTAGTCTCAATAACTGTATCTTTTCCATTGATACAAAACTGAGGGTTATAGTAAGTTCCTTGCCCACCCCCGTTAATTAAAACCTTAGAATAATCAAATCCGGTTGGAGTAGTTCCTAAGTGCCATTTTCCAATTACCGCAGTTTGGTAACCATTTTTTTGAAAAATTTTAGGAAAGGTAAGTTGTTCTCCATTGAAATCTCCTCCATTGACATTTTTATAAAAACCATTCACATGAGAAAATTTACCAGTTAGAATAGAAGCTCGGCTTGGACCACAGATAGAGTTGGTGCAATAAACGGCATCCATTCTAGCTCCTTTTTTTGCGATACGGTCAATATTTGGAGTTGGTGCTAGCTTACTTACTTGAGAGCCATAAGCACTTATGGCTTGATAGGCATGGTCATCAGCCATTATATAAATTACATTCAGTGGTTCATTATCCTTTTCTGAATTTGATTGACTTTTTTCTTCTCCAATATTACATGCACCAATTGAGAATAAAAAGAGCCAATAAACATAAATAATGTTGTTTAGTTTCATTTTGAGTTATTTTTTTTTGTATAAATTTAGATATTTGAACGTAAAAATTTATTAATAAAACTATAACTATAGTTTATTTAACAAATCTAAAGTAATTAATTATCGAATACTTAAAAATATAATCTTGAGGAGTAATGTTTTATGGCTATTTATTTTTCTAGTTCGTTCTTCTTATTGTCAAGAATCGCCTAATTTTCTATGGCTTGTATGTGAAGATCAATCATTATTTTTTTCAATGTACGGCGACTCTAATGCAAATACTCCTCATATTGATCAATTGGCTAAAGATGGGATTATTTATAAGAATTGTTATACTCCGTCTCCAGTTTGTGCACCAAGTAGGAGTAGTCTAATAACGGGTATGTATCCAACCTCAATTGGTACTCAACACATGCGGTCATATAAAGAGAATGTGAGTGAAAATCAAATTAATCCTTATAATAAGCTCCCTTATTACAGTCCAAAACCTTTTAAACCAGTTCGTTTTTTTACAGAGGACCTAAGAGCTAAAGGATATTACTGCACTAATAATGCTAAAGAAGATTATAACATGATGTGCTCACCATTAGCTTGGGATGAAAGCAGTAATGCTGCACATTGGCGAAATAGAAAAAAAGGACAGGCTTTTTTTTCTATTTTCAACTTTTATGTTACACATGAATCTAGTATTTGGAAAAATAAACATGTTTTTGATACTAATAAATTTAATAGTATTAAGGTTCCAAAAATTTTTCCTGAGAGCGATGCAATCAAAAGTGATTTTTTAGCAAACTATAAAAATATAGAAATATTAGACGCAAAGATAGGAGTCATCATTGACCAGCTGAAAGAGGACGGCCTTTATGATAATACTATTATATTTTTTTTTAGTGATCATGGTGGTCCATTCCCTAGATATAAACGATCAATATACGAAACAGGAGTTCGTTGTCCAATGGTAGCTAAATGGATTAAAAATACTGATAAACTAGAAAACAATCAATTGATTAGCTTTATTGATTTTGCGCCAACAATTTTAGATGCGGCAAATATTGAAAGAGATATTCCGTTTGAGGGGATATCGTTTTACAAAAAAGACCAACGGAATTATATATACGCTGCAACCGATAGATTTGATGAAAATATAGACAAGCGAAGGTGTATTCGAGGTGGAAATTACAAACTCATATATAATGAAGATACAACCTCCCCAATCTATAATTTAGTTGAATATCGTAAACAGATGAAAACAATGCAGGTATTAGATTCGATACAAGCTATGAACGAAAACAGTTCTTATTTTTCGGATTGGTATACTAAGCAAAAAGATCGTTTTGAATTATATGATGTCACAAACGATTATTATGAACTTAATAATATTATTTCTTATCCAGAATACGAACAGGTTTTTAAAGACTTACGAAGTAAACTGTTTCTGTGGATGAGAGAATCTGATTTTGGCAATATGAGTGAGTCAACCATGCTAAGCACCATGTTCACACCAACTATGGCTATTCCTAAAATAGACACTCCAGAGGTAATTATGAAGCCTTCAGGCTATGTAATTAAGCCTATGAATTTGCATACTTCTATCGGATGGAGAAATAAAAATGAAACTTCTTGGAGAATTTACAAACCCTCTGAATTAATCAAGCCAACTGAAGATTTTGATGTTTTACTTTTTCAACCTGGCTTCGAGGTTTTTATTCGGAGGTATAAAAATTAGCCTTGTAAATTTTAATCAACAAAAAATGGAATATTAGCAACAGAACTTTGCCCCATTTCATTTTTAACAAAAGCAAATATACGATAGGCTCCCCTTCTTTTTGGGGTAATAAAAATAAGCTCATCTTTTTCTTTACGGATTACTTCAAACGCCATTGCTTCTGGTGAGGCTTGAAAATCACCGCCAATTTGGTTACTATAAGACTCTGGAAATAACTTGAATTCAGAAATTATCTCTTTGTTATTATTCCTTAGGTATTGAATTTTTAAGCTGACTTGCGAATTAGAAGCAAGTACGTGGTCTTTTCTCCAATTTACGTTTTCAAGTGATATATTTTTAATGGAAGGTGCACGAGTATTTGGCCATTTTCCAGTCCAGCAATATTGCATTACGTCAACTGCTTCCGTTGGTCTACCATCTCTCAGAAACATGCCGTGCCAAGTAGCTGTAGATTCTTGTTTTTGTCCCCATAAGAAACAATAGCTCCCCAAACAGCGTTCGCTATCTTTTTCGATGAGTTGTTTATACCTTCTGAGTCTTTGTTCCGCCTTTACACCGTTAGGTGGTTCTATTTTCGCTTTCCAAGCTGTTTTCTTCGCTTCAAACGGTCCGTTAACTCCCCACTCAGTCACAATATAAGGTTTATCCCAATTAAACTTTCTAATGTTAGTGCCCGCACCTTCAATTGAGCCATAAACATTTATTCCTAATATATCTATACTAGGACAATATTTCTTTATGAGGTATATTTTTGATGGATCAATTCCAGCTATTACAGTCATTGTTGGATGATTCTGGTCTATTTTTTTTATAAAATTTGCAATAGCTTCGATAGTTTCCCAAACCTTAAAATTAGAATATTTAAGATCTACCTCATTTCCGATACCCCATATTAATAATGCGGGATGATCTTTGTATTTCAGTACTTCTTTTTTAAGTTGTTCGATTTGCCCTTTTACAGCGTATTCATCGTTATAATCCATCCCACTTCTCTCAGGTCTTACATATAAACCAAGTGTTACTGTAAAACCATATTGATGGGCAGAATCTAGCAAGTGCTGGTTATTGGTACTCCACAATCGAATAGAGTTAGCACCAGATTTAGATAGCAGGTTAAAATGATCTTTAGCTCCTGCCCCTTTAATATAGTATGGTTTTCCGTTTCGTTGTAACTCAAAATCTCCATAAATAGTAGAGTTTACTTCAACCTTACTTACTTGAGCAAATAAATTAAGTTTTAATATGGTTAAAAAAATAAGATAAAATAAATTTAAATTCCTTTCCATTCAGTTGGTTTTTTTGGGTTTCCACGAAATTCGATGATTTTAAAGTCACCTATTTCAAAAGGAACATCGTTTAATATTGTAAATCTTAATTCCTTGAGATCATCCCAACTAAATTCGTCATGGCCAACAAGTGATTTGAGCGGAATGTAGGCTTCATGATTATTTAAATTTCGTGTTATAAAATTACTTTCATTTAATTCTTTTTGTAATCTTCTTCTCTGTCCATGATAAGATATAAAAGAAACTCTAAGTTTTGGAATTTCTGATGCTTTGATCTTGAAATTGAGAGCAGATGTTGAAAAAATTAATGAAATATCTGTATGCATCCATTTGTATGCGGAAAATCCAAAATTATTCCAAGTTGATCCATTAGATTTACCAAGCTTTACGACTACACTTTCATTTTCAAAAGATGCACCAAAATTAAAGCTGGATGAATATTTAGGATTAATTCCCCACCAATATTCTTTCCCTACTCCCAAATTAATTGGATGTTTATCGAAAACCTTAGTGAAATCATCTACTAATTTAGCGTAGTTATGTTCATGTTCAACAATGATAATATTGTCTATGTGAATATCGCCTTTTCTCTGAAATTCAAGACGAAGCTCTTTAATATTACGTATGTTAACTCCTTTACTTAAATAGTTAAATGCTTGAAACGGAATACGAATTCTCCTCCATGTCTTATCTATCTTTCCTCCCTCAAGATCTAGGTAATTTATTTTTGTTCGGCATTGTTTATCATTATAATCTACAAGAATAAAAAACATGGGTATGTTTGAATACACTCCAGAATCAACTCGAATACGTAATTCTAAAGCTGAAGATTTTATAATGGGCAAAAGATTTTTAGGTTTATAATTTCCCCATTTTAGCCCTAATCCAATATAGTTGCAATTGGATTGATCCCACTTAATGTGAAGATGATTATTACCAATAAAATTATTAGAAGTATCGAATAAAACTGTTTTGCACTCATTATTTTTAGTCCCCCAAAATGCATCTTCTTCAGAGCTAGTAAATAGCACTTTGTACGGAAATTTTTCAAAATTTGTCTCAGGCTCATATGGTTCATAAATTGAAACTTGATTTATCGAACAAGACAGAGTTAAACAACAGGATAAGAAGTATAGAGCTATTGGGAAAGTCAATTTCATTTCGACTTAAATATATCAGTATTTTTAGTGAACATAATGTGATCAATATCTGTACGAACAATCTTACCAAAATTTTCAGGACATATTGGGTTGCCAGGCGATGACGGGCACGCTTGACATGAAATTCGGATCGCTCTAATATCTTTAGGATTCATATTAAAATCAATAGCCGGATTATTCGGTGAAACTGCTTCGAAATCTGAATATCTAAATGATTTAATTGCCCATCCATTCCAATCTACAGGGACTTTCATTTTATATACCTCCATGTCTGATTCGAATATGTCTGAAGCATCATTAGTTAAAATATCATTGAATGGTATTTGAGTTTCTTCCGAAATCAAAATATTTATAAATTGTCCACTATGAAAGTCTTCTAAATCAGATAGGATACCAATATTTAAGAAAAAATTATCAGCTGATTCATTAACATCTTTAAAGTCCAATTCAAAATCAATCTTACCAATATTCCAGTCCCAATTTACTTTTCCTCCCATTTTAAAATAGCTATTCCCTAATAATGGGACATCATTTGCTGTAGCAAAGGTCAATTCACCACCATCTTTATTATATGCTACTAGCGCACCTTCAGGTAAACCATCTTCAAAATCTTCATACCAAATACCGTCTTCGTACATTTTTGCTGAAAGGATTTTGAGTGTATCTCTAATGGTATCAATTTGATCCTTGAAAGTTAATTCGATCGCACAGAACTCATCTATAAAAAAAGGTAATTTTAACGGACTTCCATCCCATGTAATTAAGTTAGAGTCAAGAAGATTTGAAAAACCGTTAATTTCTCTTTTTGCTTTTGTACTCATCCCCTCAATAGTAATTTTATATTCAACTGGTATGCTAAATTCACAATGAAATCTTACCATTTCATTTTTTGAAAAATTGGGATTTCCATTATTAATTTTAAGCGGTTGAAGAATTTTAAATTCTCCATACAGATTTTCAATGGGCATCCCCTCAAACTCATTTTCCGAACAAGTGAAAAAGAAAAATACTAAACCGATTAAAAAAAAATTATATAGTTTCATATTCATAATTTTAATGATAAAATAAATAAAAGTCTGTTGTATTTGTAATCAGAAAAAGGTTGGCCAGTAAATTCCATTCCCCACCAGTTATATTGGATATTTGCATAAATATTTTTCCTTATTTTATTAAGTATTCCGATAGAGAGTATATTATCCTTTTGATTATAGTCAGATAATGAAAAATAGGTTATTTCACCAAAATTATTTCTCTCTGTGAGGAATTCATTTCCTTTAACATCAAACTGTCTATAGTTTGCTTGAATAAAAAATCTTTTTGCAAATTCTGCATTTATTGAAAGTCTAATTTGATTGCTTTTCAAATCTATAGATGAAACAGAATTTCCACTTCTTTTAGTGAATTCATTTTCAGATGCTAAAGAAAAGCTAAGTTCCTTATTTAATTTTAAAAAATGATGAATATTTAGCTTTAAAGAAGCTCTAATTAGGGTAAACCTCCTTTTATCCGGGGTGCCTTGCCCAATCAATTCACTGAAAAAACCAGTATTAAGTTTACCTAAAATAATTTTACTTTTATGGGCGTACCTTCCAATAAAATAAATTCCATTTCTATTCGGTGTTGCATCACCAAAAGGAAAGACATTGGAGTATATAGGATTGAAAGTCATTAAATTACTGGACAAGTCTTGATTATAGAGTCTATCATCAGCAATAAGATCAAAAATTGATGTTGGCCTTACCATCTGCATATTTGTGTAAAGAGGGTAGTTAGAATTTATATTTCCTGCACCATAATCCAAACGCCTGGTTTGAGCTCCAGCACTTCTAAAGTCTGGATCAACATATCTATAGCCTATAGAAAAATCAAAGGTCGAATCTTTTTTAAAGTAACTATTTTCTAATTCAAGAAAAAGCCCATGGGTTTTATTTGATATTGAGTCTACATTACCATTTTCAAGCTCTGAGTGGAGCCAATGTCTTTTAGAAAAACCAGCTTCAAGCTTTTGTTCAATGTAATGTTCATTATTTTCCGAGTAATGAGAGAGAGTCATTTGATATACTGGATTTCTAACTGAAACATTTTGATTACCACTAGATGGAACTTCAAATAAGTTGATGTAATCATTTTTTAAGGTAAAATGATTATTGAGCTCAGCCACCATAGACCCCCCAGATAATAATAAATCACTTGAATAATTATCAATGCTAATTTGCCTTGATCCAAGGGGTCGAGTGACAAAAAAGTCAAAAGCTAAATTTTTGATATAGCGGTCAAAACCGAAGGAAAAGTTAGTTTGAATTCCTTGAAGACGCCATCTATTTTCAGTATAGAAGTTTTCGTAATGAATAATGTCTCGATATGGTTTGAACATATCATTTTCAAATTCAGAAAGTTCTTCATCATAATTAAAAAGTGTAAATCTAGATTGCTTTAAAAAAAGATCTCCAACACTAAAGCGTACTTTATTGTTAATAGTTCCATTTACTCTTAACTGCCGACTATCTATTTCAGTTCCTGAACCAAAAAACCCTCCAAAACTATTTTTGATACGTATTTGTGCAAATATCTCTATATCATCAATTGGATTTACATGGGTATTTAAGTCCAAAAGGTTGTAGCCATTGGATGCATTTTTTGGAGAAAGCGTATCATCTTTAACATTTTTATCAATTGCATCTCTTGCAAAATATGATCTAGCAAATCCATCGAACCATATCTTTTCATAAGTTTGTGCAATGCTACTATTAACAATTCCCAATGCTACAAAAACAATAAATAGTAATCTTAAGTTTCTTTTCATTGGTTAAAAATTTATTTTTAGTTCGAGCATTGTTTCAAATCCTTTTAAATGATTTTCTATAAAATTTGGATCAAAATAGCGGTATTTGGTTGAGCGTAAAAACAAATACACATTATCATTAATTTTGTAATCTATCCCAAATCCCAACATTGTATTAGTTTGATTTCTGTAATTGGTGTACTTGTACAAACTTTCCAGACCTAAATTCTCAAAAAACTTACTTTGAACAGAAGCCTCAGGGTTATCTCCAATATCGGTAGAGGAATTACCTAATACTTTTTGTATTCCATAACTTAGAATAAAAACTGCTTTTTTACTCATTCCAATACTGAAATCAATCTCTTGGCTTAATTGAGAAATCAATGTTCTTTCCCCAAATTTTGGGATTAAAACAAGATTTTTTTGACAAGTATTTAGACGTGTAAGTGAGAATATGTAGTAGTTCTTTCCAAAAGCTTGATTCTTGTATTTTGCTTGAAATTCAATTGTGTTAAAGAACTTTTTGAAGTTCGCAAGTCCTGTTTTACTTGTGTCACTGATATTTACATTTTCAAATACTCTTCTATATGTTGAATTTAGTGAATTATATGGCCCCCAATTCTGACCGAACAAAAAGATTCTAGATAGTGTTTGGCTGTTGACATTATGAATGTAGGATAAAGAGGCATAAGAGGTATCAATTTCAGCAAACACCCCAATACCAGCATTAAATCTAAATTTCCCTACTTCCAAGTCAGCATTTATTGAAGCTCCTTGTCTATTATTTACTGGAAAGCCTAGTCCAACCATTGGGCTTTGATAAGGTGTTCTAACAGTTGTTCCTACACCAGCAACATTTGGGAATACTTCTAAGACAGTAGTGTTTAGAAAGTTCCCAGTGACATTGACGAATTGAGGTGATATTCTATATAACTGAATATCTAATGGAACTTTGTATGTCTTTGCAGTCTTTACATTTAAAACTATAGCCTCACCAAATCCGAGTTTTTTTTCTGGGTCTGTATAATTCCCAATTCCAAGCTCCATTTGAAATTGTAATTTATTTATTTTTTTATCGATTTCAAGTGAGTGAATAAAATAGTTTCTTCGATCATAACTTAACGAGTCAGTGTCCGCCCAAGACGAAAGGTAATTATAGGATATTTTAGTGGATTGATTTAGTATATTTTTTAGTTGAAAGCAACCTGTGAAATTATCACTACTCTCCAAAAAAGATCGGTTAAAGTTACTTTTCCCTATCACTCCTTTGACGGAAAAATTTAATGGAAGTTTTGTTCCTTGAATAAAGAGCCCTTGAAATGCGCGACTACCGTAACGAATTCCTTGATCTAATAATCCACTATTATAGTATTTCGAATAACGATTAAATGGAAATTGATTTAAGGGTGTTTGTGGTCTTCTCTCAAACAAACTAATCCTATTAAACGAACGATTACCCCAAACTGTGAGCCGACTTTGCCTATACCATGAAATACCGCCAGATTTAAGTTTAAATATTCCATGTTCTGTTAAAAATGTGGTTGTAAGGTTTAATCCAAGATTAAGAGTTAAAGGACTAATGTAATCTTCAGATGGTCCCTTATATAGGCTGTTTATCATAAAATCTGCACCGAAAGTTACATTTTCTCTGGTTCTTCCATTTAGCTTCAAAAGAAACATAGGTTCTCTATAATTATCTCCTGAACTAATAACGGTGGTTTTCCCGCTATTATTAGGGAATGTTTCTACTTGATTACGGACAAAGCCTAAAAAACGATAAAAACCTGAAAAAGATACTGAGCTGTTAGGTTTTCTATAGGTTAAGATGTTACTCCTAAAAGGACTTGATTTGGTGGTTTTGACTTGTGCCGAAGATGAAATCCACAAGAAGATTAATAAAAATTTAATCCAAAATTTAAGAAATTGTCCTGACAACATCCCGTTGTAAAGATAAGTTTAAAAAACAACCTAAATTAGAGAAAATTATATTTACTTAATATATGCGTCTTTCACACATCTAAATCCAATATGGCTCATCCCAGTATTTTGTGAGGTAGACATCCTGGCCGAGACTCGATAGCTTGAACAATAACTATTGTTACACAAAAAAGAACCACCACGAATGACCCGTTTAGGATCATTTGGTTCTAGAGGGTAGTACCATTTGTCTGGGCCTTTAGGATTATTTATGATATTATTTCTCTTTGAAAATGAATAATAGTTTTCATCGTACCAATCTGAACAAATTTCCCACACATTGCCAGACATGTCATATAATCCATAACCATTAGCATCATATTGCATCACAGGAGCTATCCCTGAAAAACTATCTTCTTTGGTATTTAGTGTAGGGAAGGAACCTGTCCAATAGTTACATTTTGGCTTCCCTTGCTCTACAGATTCATTCCCCCAAGGATAAACTTTATTTCGTAATCCGCCTCTAGCTGCCCATTCCCATTCAGCCTCAGTTGGTAAACGTTTACCGCACCATTTGGCATATGCAGCAGCGTCATGGTAACAAATGTGTACTACTGGTTCATCTTCTTTGTTCAGAATGCTGCTTTCCGGACCAAATGGGTGCATCCAATCGGCACCAATTGTCCATTTCCACCATTGAGATATATCAGTAATGTTAAAAATATTTTTAGGTGATGAAAAAACCATAGACCCGGGTTGCAATAAATCAGGATTAGGTTTAGGAGTATTTTTAGGAAAATGTTTCTTGAAAGTGTTCCAATCAATTTCCCTTTCTGCTACTGTTTTGTATCCAGTTTCAGCTACAAATTCAGCAAATTGAGCATTTGTTACCTCATGAATATCCATGTAAAAAGAATTTACTTTAACCTTATGGGTGGGAAGCTCACGTTTTAGAGCCATTTCTAAACTACTAGCTCCCATTAAATAATTTCCCGAAGGAATATAAACCATTCCCGCAATGGAGTCAGCAATTTTAATAAGTAAAGAATCAACTTTATAATGTTTCAGAAGGGTGTCAAAAGTAAAATGAGTTTTATTAAAAAAAACTTCACAACATTTATCGGGGTGCTTTTTACTATTCGAGGAATTGCACCCAAAAATCCAAAACATAAAAAATCCAAGTAATTTTATATTAAGTTGCATAAAATTAATATTTAGTATTTTGAATTGATTTCCTTAAGGGGTTTGTTTTTCCAAGTAATGCCATCTTGCCATTTTGGTGCATGTACTTTTTTTAGGTAGTTATCTAAAATTTTTTCTAATTCTTTCGCCTTTTCTGATTCGTTTCTTGACAGGTCATTTTTCTCCTCTAAATCATTTGATAAATTGAAAAGTAAAATACTTTTATCATCCCGAAATTTTATCAATTTATAATCACCTTTTCTAATAGCAGAATGTGGCCTATTTATTGCAATTCCGTTTTTATAAGGAACGTGAAAGAAAATCCCTTCAACTGGTCTTGTTATTTCTTTATTTTTTTTGTCTAACAGGATTGAGGCAAAACTACCACCGTCAATTTCTAGTAATGTATATTTTTTATTTCCGGCAAGTTCTATGATAGAAGGAAGAAGATCTGAACTAGAAACAGGGATATCAGAGATTGATGATTTTTTAATATTTGGTCCTGCAATAATAAGTGGAACACGAACTCCTCCCTCATAGGCATCCCATTTACCTCTGCTTAGTGGATAATTATAACTTTTTTTATACTTTTTAGCTCCAGGTATATTAGGAACAGAACCATTATCGGACATATAAATAATGTAAGTATTATCCTCTATCCCTAATTTATTAACTTGATCTAAAATTTGTCCAAGTCCAATGTCTAAATCGAAAGTCATCGCAGCATACCCTGCATCTAGATGTTGCTTACCTTTCTGCTTATTTTGTAGATGGTCTAAGCTACTTGACTTAGACTCGATATTAGCATGCACTGCATAATGTGAAATTTGAAGGTAAAAAGGTTTTTCTTCTGAGTTACATCTCTTCATGAATTTAGCAGCCTTTTCAGTTATAGAAAAAATTTTTTTGGGATCTTCTAGAGATCTATGTTTCCATTGGGTCCTGTCGTTTACAAAATGCCCATTCTTATTTTTGGTAGGGCCATCACTTATATCATAACCTAGTACTTCAGGCCTACTGCCCATTCCCCATTTACCAAAATGTGCTGAGATATAATTCGCATTAATTTTTTTAAGTGCTTTAGGAATACTTTCAAATCCTTTATGGTCAATATGGCTTGTATTCATTCCCACGCGGATAAGCGAAAGCCGAGCTGGAGTTTTCCCAAATTGTATACTATATCTTGATGGAGCACAAACCGGCGCACCTGAATAAGCATTTGAAAATCGAATTCCTCTTTTAGCAAGTAATTCTAGATTTGGTGTTTCGAAGTAATCACTTTTTGATAGGGGTTCATTTCGCAACATTTGGACTGATGTTCCGTTCCATCCTTGATCATCAGCAAGTATGAAAATGAAATTTGGGGATTTTAAATTTTTCTGTTTGTTAGCAGAACTTGTGAAGTCAACACATGAAATAAGCAATAAAGAAATACCTATTAAACATGACCTATTTACGATTACTAAATGAATTTTGAGAAAAGACCGATAAAAATCCATATGTTCATTTATAATTTTGACATCGAATTCATACTTGAATAACTATCAAATATTCAAATTATTTTTTTAGCATATAAATTTTCCCTTCAATATCATGGAGGTCACCTAAAGTAATATTTTTTGCTTTATGTAACGGCTCTACATTATTAAATTGTCTACCCAATCCGTCTGGCTTTATCATTGATTCGCGAATTCGCTGATTAAGAATGATTTTTAAAGAGTCCATTACTTCAATATATTCATTATGAGAAGCAAGATTATTAAGTTCACTCTTGTCGTAATTGTGGTCATAAAGTTCGTAACCTAATTCCCCATTTTTCCCCCATTTTGTTATTCGATATCGTTTTGTTTTAATGGAATAACCATTTCTCCATTTCGTAAATGAACTCCCACGAGTAGAAAAATCTTTATTTTCAAGTATAGGTTTTAAACTCTTCCCAACAACGTTCGTAGGAATTTTTATGCCGGTAAGATCCATTAGTGTAGGATATATATCGACTAACTCCACAGGACTCTCCGATTTCGATCCCTTATTTGATAAATTTGGGGTAGCAATAATTAGTGGAACTCTAGTCGAATTTTCAAATAATGTTTGTTTTTGCCAGTGCCCATGTTCACCCAAGTGGTATCCGTGGTCAGAAATAAATATAATTATTGTATTTTCAATCAATCTAGTTTCTTTGAGCTTATCTATCACTCTACCAAGTTGGGCATCAACAAATGAAATAGAAGCGTAATAGGCTTGTTTTATCTCTTTAGCAAGATCATTTTTCAAATTGATTTGATTCTTTTTTGATCTCACAGATTTTGCTGCAGGTTCAGGTATAGTCTTAAGATAATCTTCTGAAGATTCAGGAATCTTGATGTCATCCCTATTATAAAGATCAAAATATTTTTTTGGTGCTACAAATGGTGTGTGAGGCCTGTAAAAACCAATAGCCATAAAAAATGGTATGCTATCATTAGAAAAACGTTCAAGTTGATTAATGGCGATTGTTGCTCCAATGCCGTCAGTTTGTTCTTCATCAATCCCATCTGCAGCTAACCAGCTTAATGTTCCTCCGTATCTTCTCTCGCTAAGACTATTAATTTTATATTCTTCAATTTTATCTCTGCCGTAAGGGTTTATAGTTTGACTCCATGAATAAATATCGTCATTGCCTGATGTTCCTATTGCACTTGGATTATCATAATGAAAGATTTTTCCAATTCTCACTGAGTGATATCCTTGTTGTCTAAAACGTTGACCTATTGTTATGACATCTGGAATCGAATTCCGTATATTCATATTATTTTTATCTATCTTAGTTTGATCAGTGTACATACCAGTCATGAAAGATGCTCTTGATGGTCCACAAAGTGGATATTGATTGTGTGCATTTAGAAATGAAAATCCCTCTTTGCAAAGTTGATCAATATTGGGGGTGTGAGTATTTACGTTACCATACGCAGTTAGGTCACAATTTAAATCATCGGCCACAATAAATAA
>CENP01002000.1_pt1 | contig 14723 bp, 12 predicted proteins | sample 361281 | NCBI WGS metagenome assembly CENP01 (sample SAMEA2591122, study PRJEB7988) | marine metagenome | biome: marine biome (ENVO:00000447); feature: deep chlorophyll maximum layer (ENVO:xxxxxxxx); material: saline water (ENVO:00002010), including plankton (ENVO:xxxxxxxx) | depth 70 m
AAAAATTATTCAATTGATAATGCAGATCATTTCAGAACCTTAGAAGATGTTTTATCGGGTAAGGCTATATCTGATATATATGAATATAAAACTGGTATAAGAATTAGCTCAGAAGATATTGTTAAAAGATATGGCTCTAATGACGAGATGGCCAATTATGTAATAGATGGTTTTATTAAATCTTTAGCTGAAACTATATCTGATATGGCCTTAACCTTTATATCAGGAAAAGGTATATATATCGCTGGAGGATTAATTAGATCAATATTTAAAATTATGGATAAAGAAAAATTCATCGAATACTTTTATGGTGATAAAAAATTAGTTCATTTACAAATTTTAGAAATGATAAAGATTGGTATTGTTGAAAAAGAGCATGCTTGTCTTCATGGAAATCTTAACTTTTATAAAAAAAATATAAATAAGGCTTAACAAATCATGAGCAGTAAGAAAGAATTATATCTTGGTGATAATCTTATTAATTCTGCAGATACAGAAATATCTGGAAAAGAAGTTGTTGTAAAAAATGAAAACTTTTACAAGATTTCAAATGTAAAAAAAATGAGGCCTTTTTTTATGAGCATTGTAAGTGCTTATGATCATTGGCTATTTATTTCATCTACTGGAGCATTAAGTGCAGGAAGAAAAAATAGTAATAACGCATTATTTCCATATTATACCGATGACAAAATAGCAGAATCTTATGAAGTTACAGGTAACAAAACTATCTTTCATATATGTAAAGATGGTAAAAATTTTTTATGGGAGCCTTTTACAAAATCTTCAGATTTAGTTTATAAAACAGAAAGAAACCTTTATAAAAATCTTAGAGGAAATAAGGTTATTTTTGAAGAGATTAATCAAACTCTTGGTATTAAATTTTCTTATCAGTGGACTACTTGTGATTTATATGGTTTTGTGAAAACTTCCTCACTCAAGAATTTAAACAAAGAAAGTATTTCTATATCAATTGTAGATGGTTTTCAAAACATCTTACCATGGGGCCTTAATGAAGGAATACAGGCAAATACAAGTAATTTGGCAGATGCATATAAAAGAAATGAATTGGATTCTGATTCAAAAATAGGTATATATGCACTAAGCGCAACTATCGTTGATCGCGCAGAGCCAAGCGAGGCCTTAAAAGCTAATATAGTTTTCCAACTAGGTCTTGATAAGACCAAGATTTTGTTATCATCACACCAACTTGATAAATTTAGAAAAGGCCACGAGGTAACAGAAGAGCTTGATGTTAAAGCAGAAAGAGGCGCATATTTTATAAATGCAGATTTTTCTCTTGTGCAAAATGAAAAAAAAGAATGGCTATTTGCAGCTGATATTAATAAGTCTTCATCAGATATAGCCAAACTTAAAAAAGAAATAATTTCAAATAATGATTTAATAAGTAAAGTTAAGAGTGAAATTCTTAACTCATCAAATGAACTATATAAATTAGTAGGGTCATCTGATGGAATTCAGCTCTCCACTGATAGAAGAAGGAATATAAGGCACTTTGCAAATACCCTTTTTAATATTATGAGGGGAGGAATCTTTGATAAAGACTATCAGATTGAAAAAGACGATTTTATAAAATACATATCAAATGCAAATGTAAACTGTAGCAAAGAAATGAGTTCAGATTTTAACTCATGGCCAGATATTTTCGATTTAACTTTCCTAAGAGATTTTATAAATAAGAGTCATTCAAGCACCTTTAAAAGACTTGCTACTGAATATTTACCAATAAAATTTAGTAGAAGACATGGTGATCCAAGTAGACCATGGAATAAATTTTCAATCAATACTCGTGATGATATGACAGGTGAAAAAGTTCTTGATTATCAGGGTAATTGGAGAGATATTTTTCAAAATTGGGAAGCCTTAGCTTATTCATATCCACAATTTATAGATGGAATGATTTATAGATTTCTTAATGCCTCAACTTTTGATGGTTATAATCCTTACAGGATTACAAAAGATGGATTTGATTGGGAAACCATAGAACCAGATAATCCATGGTCATATATTGGATATTGGGGAGATCATCAAATTATATATTTGTTAAAATTTTTAGAAATTTCTGAAAATTATTTTCCTGAAAGACTCAACTCATTCCTTAATAAAAATGATTTTGTATATGCTAATGTTCCATACGAAATTAAGGACTATAAATCTATTTATAAAGATCCTAAAAATACCATAGATTTTAATTTTAAATTAGCAGAAGAAATCGAAATAAGTAGACTAAAAGAAGGAGCAGATGGAGCCATACTAAAAAACTACCAGGGCTCTATTCATGAGGTAAATTTCTTAGAAAAAATTCTTACAACAGTTTTATCAAAACTATCAAATTTTGTTCCTGGAGCAGGTATTTGGATGAATACTCAAAGACCTGAATGGAATGATGCTAATAACGCTCTAGTTGGAAATGGTGTCTCTATGGTAACTCTTTATTACTTGAGACGTTTTTTAAGTTTTTTTGTAAAAGTTCTTCAGAATGATAAATCCTCGTCATTTGAAATTTCAACAGAGTTATATCATTTCTTTGAAAAACTTAATTTATCATTTAGTTCTATTGAATCTGAAATAGATGATAGAAAAAGAAAGCAATTTGTAGATGAGGTCGGAGAAGTTGCTGCAGAATATAGAGATAGAATTTATACTTCTTATTTTTCTGGAACCAAGGATACATTAGACAGAAAAAAAATTATTCATTTTTTTGAAACTGTTCTTTGTGTTCTTGAAGCAACAATTAACTCTAATAAAAGACAAGATGGTCTTTATCATGCATATAATCTGATTAATCTTAAAGATAAAGAAATCACTATTGATAGACTTTCAGAAATGCTTGAAGGTCAGGTGGGTGTGTTGAGCTCAGGATATCTTTCAAAAGAGGAGTGTTTATCAGTTTTAGATAGTCTAAAGAGTAGTGATCTATTTTGGGATGAACAATACAGCTATATTCTCTATCCAAATAAAGAATTATTAGGATTCATGAATAAAAATATAATACCCGAAAAAGAGATAAATAAATCAACTTTACTAAATGATTTAATTAAAGATGGAAATAAACAAATCATAGAAAAAGATATTAATGGTAAATACCATTTTAATGGATTATTTCATAATGCTAATTCTTTGGTTGAAGAATTTGCTAAATTACCATCTAAATATAAAGATCTTGTATATAAAGATAAAGATATTGTTCTAGAAATATTTGAAAGTGTCTTTGATCATAAATCTTTTACAGGCAGATCTGGAACTTTTTATGGATATGAAGGACTAGGATCTATTTATTGGCATATGGTATCAAAACTATTGTTAGCATCAGCTGAGGCCACTCAAAAGTCTATTGATGATAAAAGTGACCCTAAGATGATTGGTAGATTTTTTGATCATTACTTTGAGATAAATGAGGGTATTGGAGTTAATAAATCTCCTGAATTATACGGCGCTTTTCCAACAGACCCATATTCTCACACTCCTAGAGGCAGAGGTGTGCAGCAACCCGGAATGACTGGTCAAGTGAAAGAGGATATTGTTAGTAGATTTTATGAATTAGGTTTTGTTGTAAATAATGGAAAAATTACATTTGATCCAACTATTTTAAGAAAATCAGAATTTATTAAAGAAGAAAAATCATTTAAATATGTGAATTTAGATTATGAAATAAATTACCTTGATTTAAAAGAATATTCATTAGCATTCACTGCTTGCCAAGTACCAATAATTTACAGCTTATCGAATAAAGAAAATATAAGAATTTCTTATATGGATAATTCTGATAAAACTATTGAAGGTCATGAATTAGATATTGAAAGTTCAGAAAGTATTTTTAACAGAACAAATTTAATTAAAGCTATCTATGTAAGTATTATGAAATGAAGAAAATAAGGTACTGTATATTTTCTTTATTTTTTCTTGCTTCTTGTAGTCAATCTGGAGACTTGAGTATGGGTATGAATGCAAAAGAGTTGATTGGAAATCCTGAATATCCAGCAATTTCTTATGGAGGTTATAGAGAAAAATCTAGAAAGTACCAACCTACAATTAATGAAATTAAAGAAGATATTTTTATAATGCATGCCCAAGGTTTTAGAATTTTTAGAACCTATGACCTTCATCATCCTTTTGCAGAAAATACATTAAAAGCAATAAGAGAAATAAAGCAAACTGATCCAGGGTTTGAAATGTATGTAATGCTTGGTGCTTGGATTCAGTGTAAAGATGCATTTACTGAAAACCCTATTCATGAAGAAGAAGATTTTGAGGGTAACAAATCTGAGATCAATGAAGCGATAAGACTTGCTCAAGAATATCCAGATATTGTAAAAATAATTGCTGTTGGTAATGAAGCCATGGTTCATTGGGCATGGAGTTATCATGTGCCGCCAAAATATGTTCTTAAGTGGGTAAAGCATCTCCAACAATTAAAAGAAAATGGAATACTTAATAATGATTTATGGATTACCAGCTCTGATAATTTTGCTTCATGGGGAGGTGGCTCTGAGGACTATCACAATGACGATTTAGATGAGTTGATTAGATCCGTTGATTTTGTCTCTATGCATACTTATGCTTTTCATGATACTTACTATAATCCAAGTTTCTGGAATTTAGATCACATACCTAATAATGCAGATAAACAAGATATCATAAAACAAGCAATGCATAGAGCTGTAGATTATGAGCTTGTTCAGCTTGAAAGTGTTAAAAATTATGTCGACAAAATAGATTCTTCAAAAGAAGTTCATATTGGAGAAACAGGCTGGTCTAGCGTTTCTTCTGATCTATATGGCTATGGCGGCACTAAAGCGGCTGATGAGTATAAATTAGGTTTGTACTATAATGTTATTTCAGATATTTGCTTCTCCAAGTCTCTCACCTGTTTTTATTTTTCAGCATTTGATGAGCCATGGAAAGATTCAAAAAATGAAAATGGTTCTGAGAATCATTTTGGACTTTTTACAGTCGAAGGAAAAGCTAAATACCCATTATGGGATAATGTAGACAAAGGCATATTTAAAAATCTAACAAGAGGAAATAATCCAATTACAAAAACATTTAATGGAGATTTTGAAGCTTTATTAAAAAGCTCAGAAATACCGCCAGTTAAATAAAGAAAATAAGGGGAAGTTATGAGAACAATATTATTTTTGATATGCATATTTGCATCATATTTTATGCAAGCTATCGAAGTGACATATAAAAATAACAGCATGTATGTCAACGGTGAGCCTTATTACATGAAAGGCATTTGCTATCATCCTGTACCCAAAGGAAAAATTAAAAGAGATTTTTCAACCTTAGATGAAGATATTAATCTTATGAAAGAAGCAGGAATTAATACTATAAGGGTCTATGAGCCTATAGATGATATTAATGTATTGAATAAATTAAATGAAGCAGGCATTAAGGTGATTATTAATTTTGGTTATAACCAAAGAGGTAGATATGATATTTTATCTGGCACACTGATCGATTATATTTTTAAGTATCAAGATCATGATGCAATAATAATGTGGGAACTGGGTAATGAATATAATTATAACCCTCAATGGTTTGGCGGAGATATAACAACTTGGTATAAAGTATTAGAAGTTGCCTCTCAAGCAATACAGAGCATTGATTCATCTCGAATTGTTTCATCAGCTCATGGTGATTTGCCGACAAAAGAAGTACTAGAACTTGCCCCTAGTATTAATGCATGGGGTTTAAATCTATATAGATGGGATAAACCAGAATCAGTATTTGATGATTGGCCTAAAGTAAGCGATAAGCCAATATATTTTTCAGAATTAGGTGCTGATAGTTACATGACTAGACCTCACGAACAATATGAGTCAGGTGAGAATCAACAAGCACAGGCAGATGCTAATGAAAGAATTCTTGAAAAAGTTTTGGAGAACTCTGATAAAAATATTGGTGCATTTGTATTTTCATTTACAGACGGTCTCTGGAAGGCTGGCAATCCAAATAAACAAGATACAGGTGGCGTTGCTCCCAATAGTGATGGAACTCCATATGATGGTTCAGCAAATGAAGAATATTGGGGAATAGTAGATATATATAGAAATAAGAAAATAACTTTTGATGTTGTAAAAGATGCTTATTTAAATTTCGACATCCAATAAAGATATGAATCCATGAGGGGGGAAATCATATGAACAATGAACAAAATATTACAAATAGTGTTCCAATGGGACAAAAAATAGCTTTTGGCTTAGGAATGTTGGCTAATCAACTTTTTCCTGCTTTGCTTTCAATATTTATAGTAGTTTTAATTCAAGATCTTGGATTCAATCCTCTTTTATATGGAATTATTGCTTTTGTTCCAAGATTCATAGATGCGATAACAGATCCAATTATGGGTTTTATATCTGATAATACAAAATCTAAGTGGGGCAAAAGAAGACAGTATGTTTTCTTTGGGGCTATATTAACTGGAATTGCATTTATTTTATCCTGGCAGCTCTATGCAGAGAATGGACAAACCTTTAATTTTTGGTACTTCTTAATATTTAATCTTATCTTTTATCTTGGAATTACAATTTTTGGAATACCTTTTGTTGCTATGGGTTATGAAATGAGTGATGACTTTCATGAAAGAACAAAAATTATGGCTGTTTCACAATTTATAGGTCAATTTGCTTGGGTATTGGCCCCTTGGATATGGATCATTATTTATGATCCAAATATTTTTGTTGATCCTGCATCAGGAACAAGAGTGCTATCTGTTGTATTTGGTGTCTTATGCACATTACTTGCAATAGTTCCTGCTATTTTTATAAAGAGTAAATCTACACTTAATGATGATTATTTAGTCCCACTTACAAGAGAAAATATTGGAAAAAGTTTATTAAATATAATTTATATTTTTAAAGATGCTTGGAAAAATATACCATTTAGAAAGTTGTGCATAGCTACTTTTCTTGTTTTTAATTCCTTTCAAACTATTGCAGCATTCTCATTTTTTATAATTGTTCACTACTTATTTTTAGGTGATGCTTCTGCAGCTAGTCCATGGCCAACATTACATGGAAGTGTTGGTGCTATTATTACTACCTTTGTTGTCATTCCCATAGTATCTAAAATGGCACAGAGATTTGGAAAAAAAGAAACTTTTATTATTTCACAAAGCATATCTGTAATTGGATATATTTTGTTTTGGTTTCTTTTTATTCCTGGAAAGCCTTATATGTTTTTATTTGCATTGCCATTCTTTTCGTTTGGAATAGGAGGCTTATTTACTTTAATGATGAGCATGACTGCCGATACTTGTGATTATGAAGAACTTAATAACGGATTGCCTAGAAAGGAAGGTTCTTTTGGAGCGATCTATTGGTGGATGGTTAAATTAGGAACAGCACTCGCCGGACTATTATCTGGTTTAATTATGTATTATGTTGGTTTTTCAGCTGATGCACTAACACAACCAGAAGGGGCTTTAACTGGCCTAAGAATAGCGTATTCCTCTATTCCCATAATTGGCACACTAATTGCTATCTATGTGATGAGAGACTACGAGATAAATGAAGATAGAGCTGCAAAAATAAGAACACAATTACAACAAAGAAAAGGAGTAATATAAAATCATGTCTTTTAGAGATGAGAAAATTTTATCACTACTAGGAAGCAATCTTGATGAATTATCTGAAGAAGAGCTAAAAAAACTTTGTCATAAAATTCTTAAAAGTAAAATTCATGGTATTTGCTTTAGTTTATACGAGGGCACACAACAGCCTGGAGACATAGTCTCAGATAATCAAATTATTAGACGTTTAGAAATATTAAAACCATATACATCTTCTATTAGAACATTTTCTTCACTAAATGAGCATGCTCGTATTGTTGAAATCGCAAAAGATATGGGTTTCAAAACTCTTGTTGGAGCATGGCTTAGTGATGATATAGACTCCAATGATAAAGAAGTAGAAGACTTAATTAAGCTAGCAAACAATGGTCTTGTTGATATTGCTGCTGTTGGTAATGAAGTGATATACAGAAACGAATTAGAAGAAGACCAACTAATTTCATATATTAATCATGTTAAGGAGAGTATTAATAACATTCCTGTTGGCTATGTAGATGCATACTATGAGTTCAGAGATAGACCTAATATAACTAATGCTTGTGATGTGATTCTAGCTAATTGTTACCCTTTTTGGGAGGGTTGTGCAGCAGAATATTCATTGTTATATATGAAAGATATGTATTACGAAGCTATCAAAGCATCGAATGGTAAAAAAGTAATTATTACTGAAACAGGATGGCCTTCTAAAGGTAGTGATTTATGGGGAGCTCATCCATCTTATACAAATTACTTAAAGTACTTTATCAATGCGCAACTTTGGTCAAAAGACCAAGGTATTGATATGTTCTATTTTTCATCTTTTGATGAGTCTTGGAAAATAGAAGCAGAGGGTGATGTGGGAGCCTATTGGGGGCTTTGGGATAAGGATGAGGTAATTAAGTTTTAAAATATAAAAACTTATTTGTCTAAGTACTTATTTAATAATTTTTGTGTATAATTGCACTCCATTATGGCAGATAAAAAACAAACTAAAGTATATTTAATTCCTGAAGGCGAGACTCGTGATAGTCATACCTATCATTACACAGCTATTAAAACTAGAAAGTTTACTCTTGAGAATAAGAAGATGAGAATGAAAAAGTTTAATCCAGCTAAAAGAGTTCACGAGTGGTTTGTAGAAGCTAAATTACCACCTCATAATTAATATCAGTCTTCTAATCTTAGTTTAGTAGAAGATATATCATCTCTAAAGCTTGCTTCATCAAAACCAGTACATCTGTGTTTTATTCCCTCTGGCATAAGAATATCTCTTAAAGATATAAATTTGTCTCCTACCATTCGGCCAAACACTAGAAAATGAATATTATGATCATTAAACCTTTCAATATGATTTAGCATATCTTTTTTATTTAGATAGAATTTTTCATCGAATACTCTCATAAAAGTATCTGCTCCAATAATAAATACACTATTGGGGAACATTTCTGCTTTTTCACTAAATCTTCCTGCTGATGTCATAACCCAACTATCATTATTATCAAATTGATCAAGTGTTCTTTTGATCTCATAAAAAGTTAACGGGGGCTTATCTGCATTCTTAGCACAAATCTCAAAAGTAGCTCTCATGCCAGTTCTTTTTTCAGCCATCTCTCTCATTTTTAAGTGGCCATCATGTAATGGGTTGAAAGATCCAGGAAAAATTAATTCAGGGGTAGCTTTATCGCTTGAAACATAATTTATTTCATTATTTAAAAGTTTTCTCCAAGATTTTTCAGCACTTATTGTCTCAATATCTACATTTTCTTGGTGTTCTGGGTAATTATTTTTAATTGAACAAGCTTCTGCAATTAAACATAAAACATATTCTGTTATAAGTTCTTCTTCTTCCTCTCTAGATCTTTTATTTTTTTCAAGTATGCAAGAAATTGTCTTGGTATAAGAATGAGTTTGCAAAACGATAAAAAATTTGTGATCACCAATTTTTTTGTATGTAGTTGCAAGACTTGCAGTCACAGCAATTCCAACTAAATACTTAGTTCTTGTATTAGGCTCAATTTGTAATGATTTTTTATATGCGTTTGCTGACATACTTAAACAGGTATTAAGAGAGCAATAATGATCTGGTTTTTTATTTAAAAATAGATCCATTGATTTTTTTGAATAGGGCACATACGTTTCAAGAATGGTATTACTTGCCCCAGGCACCTTAAGCAGCCATGATATGGCATTAGTGCCTCCGCCACTAGATACATAAGTAATTTTATATTTAGACTCATGTATTTTTCTTATGAGATTTGTTCTATCTTGCATTGATATTCATTAAATTTAGTTACATTTTAACCTATTAAATAATTTCATTGCTAAAATGGATTTATGAAATATTTCTTAAAACTATTTTTGCTTTTGACTTGTCCAGTTTGGATAAGTGCATCTGAAATAAATCAAACAACTTTTGCATACTGGAATAAGCCTGATGTTGAGATTTACTATATAAGTCCTGACGTTATAGATGAAAATACTAAAGTTATATTTGTAATTCATGGAAATAGCAGAAATGCTGAAGACTATCTTTCAGAATGGAGGCCATATATAGCAAATAAAAATGTGATAGTTGTTGCGCCTAAATTTACTAAAGAAAGTTTTAAATATTTTGCTCTTCTTGAAATGGCCCAAATATCAGGAAAAGTAAATAAAAATGAAAGTGAATATATTAATAATTCAATTTCTTTAATTTTTAATTTTATTAAAAGTAAATTTTCATTAAATACACAAACTTATAATATGTTTGGTCATTCTGCAGGAGCTCAGTTCACACATAGATATATGCTTTTAAGTGATGATAAAAGAATTTCAAACGCAGTAATTGCTAATGCTGGCTGGTATACATTTATATCTAATACTGAATTTCCATATGGAATTAAGAATTCACCAATAAAAATTTCTAATGACCATATGCGCTGGTATACAGCTAGTAAGGTAAATTTGCTTATTGGAAGTGATGATATTGGTTTTAAAAGTTTAAACACATCTAAAGGTGCTCAAATTCAAGGTAGTAATCGATTTGAAAGAGCAAATAATTATTTTAATACTTTAATTAAAGAAGCCGAAAAAAATAATTATGTGCTTCGATGGAATTTTAAAGTTTTAGATGATATTGATCATGATTATAAAAAAATTACTCCGATAGCTGCAGAAATTCTTCTTCACAACATAGAAACTATTTAAATTGTATTTTTTTCTATAAATTCCTCAGCTCTAGCTGAAATAAGTTTTTTTCTCTCAGGGTTAATCTTATTTAAAGCATTTACCATTAAAGATAATCTGGGATTTGTTTTAAAGAAATTAATATTTTTTTCAATAAAATTCCAATAGAGACCGTCAACAACGTCACACCAATCATCTTTTTTATAATTAGACATTCTAAGCATATAACTTGAACCGCAAATGTAGGGCTTGGTTGAAAAAATACCACCATCTGCAAAAGTACCCATACCATATACATTAGGCACCATAACCCAATCAGCTGTATCAACATACATCTCCATGAACCATCTATAAATATTATTTGGATCAATACCACTCAAATTCATTAAATTAGAAATTATCATTAACCTATTAATGTGATGAGTGTAACCAAGATCAATAGATTCCTTTATTGCTCCATCAAGAGGAGGAATACCTGTTTCACCTGAATACCATGATTCGGTAAGATCTTTTTTATGATTCCAAAAGTTCTGCTGTTTGTATTGCGGCATATTATCCCAGTAGACGCCCATAATAAATTCTCTCCATCCTAAAACTTGACGAATAAAGCCTTCAACAGAATTTAACGGTATTGAGTTATTTGATTCGTGATATTTTCTTTCAATTATTTGAATGCAAGCTAAGGGATCTAGAAGTCCAGCGTTAAAATAAGGAGAGAGAAGCGAGTGAAACATATAGGCATTATCTTTATTAATGGCATCTTGAAATGCTCCGTAATTATTTAAATACCTATCTAAAAAATTATTAAATTCATTAAGTGCATCTTGATGTGTAACAGCCCAATTAAAGTTTTCTAAATCTCCATATGAGTTAATAAATATTTGCTCAACTTCAATCATTACTTCTAATGTGATTTGATCAGTTTTTATTTTTGATCTCTTAGGAATAGATGATTTAAGTTTTGAAATACCTTGACGATTTTCTTTATCATAATTCCAATTACCACCTATCGGTTTTGAGTCGTCATCCATAAGAATATTAATTTTTTTTCGTAACCATCGATAATAAAATTCTTGAGTTGTTGATTTTTTGTCTTTAGCCCAGTATTGGTAATCAGTAGGTGATGTTATGAAATTTTTGTCATCGTATATGTTTAACTCTACGTTAGATGATTGGCAAAAATACATTAAATCTTTCAGAGTTTTAAAATCAGAAGGTCTTGAAACATTAATAGTTGTGAAGTGCACTTCTTTTTTTAAGCCTGATAAATATTCAATTAACTTAGGTGATTTCTTTGATATCTTTTCATGCTTTATATTTTTATCTTCAACAGTATTTATTAAATGCCTTAATGCACTTATTTGAAAGACAAGCTTATGTTTGTGATGAGATATTTCATAAAAGGAGTCATGAGGTTCATAAAATAATAAAAGATCTTCATTAGATGAAGCTTGTAAAGCCTCATTTCTAATAGATAGCTGATCTGGAAATATAATATTTAGAGAGCACATACACATATCTTTACAGATTAATTATAAAAAATATATAAATTGGTATTCAAAAATAATTTCTTTAGTATTTGACATATACGTAACATTTATGTAACATAATTGTAACTGATGTCACACAAATGTAACATTGCGGAGGTTATAAATGAAAAATATTAAAAATGGAATCTTTGCATCATTATTTATGATATGCACAACAGCTTTAGCTAACGAAGCTATATTTGAAAGTGCCAAAGAGCATTTAGATTTAGATACTAGATATATTCAAATTGAATATAATACAAGTATAGTAGAGGACTTTTGTCCAAAACAATCAGTTGGTTGTTATACATCAGCAGATAGAGGCAGAATCATCGTCAGAGATGATTTGTCAAAAACACATCATGATGTTGTAATTTTTGGACTCTATAGTGATTATATCCAACATTCAAATACTGGTTTAATTGATAGCTCATTAACATGTGATCTAAAAGTTAACTATCTTAAAGGCCAAATGCAAAATAATTTAGCAAATCTTTATTCCAGTCAATGCGATGTTATTTATCGTAATAAAATTCTTGTTATGAATTAAATAAATAGTATTTATCAAAAAAGGGCTAGATTTAGCCCTTTTTTAAACCTAACTTTTTATGAAGAACTCTGTCGCCGTTAATATCTTTTATTTCTAGATCAATTATTTTTTCAACAGTATTAATTGTTATAAGGCCATAATTCTCTCCAGAAAACATATCACCTAACATATATTTATCTACTTCTTTAGGTCTTCTAAAAATGGATGAAATAGTCTTGTTTAAGGATGATGATGTAATTTCATAAATATTCTGATCATTATATATCGCACCTTGATGTCGATCTCCAGAAATAACTACGATAGGGCGTGATTGAGATTTTAATAATTTTTTAAGTTTTAAATGATCTGATGGAAAGTTTGACCACTTCTCAAACCTATGCTCTGTTGCTAACAATTGTATCGAGGTTGCAACTATAGTTAAGTCTGATTTAATTTTCATAACTTCCACAAGCCAAGACCATTGATCATCGCCTAATATTGTTGCATTTAATTCTTCATTTTTTAGATAAACTGGTTTGATGCCTTTTGTTTTTTTTAGATCGGATCTAAAGAAGCGAGTATCAAGAAGAATTAAATTAATTATAAAATTGTCAATGTATATTATTTTATTTACATAAATGCCATCTCTTTGGCGTCTAATATCAACATTAGGAATTTCCCAAAAATCTAAATATAATTTTTGAGCTTCTTGTTTTAGTGGATATGATGAACCACCATCATTTTCACCAAAATCATGATCATCCCATATCATTTCCACATTTTTCTTAAATAGCCATGAAGGAATCATTTCTGCTTGAAGTTTATAGGCCTCATGCATTTTGTTTAATTTTCCAGAAGGAATGTCCCCATATACGTTATCACCAAGGAATACAAACGAATCAATATCTTCCTTATAAATTGAATTCCAAATTGGTTGAGGATTCTCTTGATCAAGACATGATCCAAAAGCAATCTTATAGTTTTCTGCTGTGGTAAAATTTGCAAGTATTGAAGATACGAACAAGGTTACTAAACTTAGTTTTTTTTTCATCAACAAATTATATCAATATGTACATGATTAAAGTTTTATACACATTAATAATCTTAATACTACTATCGGCTTGTGGTATGAGAGATTCTGATAATGAAATTAAATTAAGCACCTTGATTGAGGCTGATTTTACTTTTACACAAGATCTATTTAACTGCAATTTAAACCAAAACCAGTCTTTAATAAGTCTAGAGACTTACTTTTCAAAAAATATTAAAAAATACATTTCACTTTCAGAACAAGAGAATCTAAAAGTTTCAATATTTTTTCCAGAGAATAATTCCAATATAACTAATTTTATTATTTCTATTATTTCAGATAAAAACCATGTGGGCGTAAAGAAATTTGTTGATATGATTAATAATGATAACTTTAAAAATATTGCATTCTGTCAATTCCCAATATATCAAAATAGAGGACTTAATTTTAAAGATGGGTTAACTAGTAGTAACCTATATTTAAATGCAGAAATTTTGAGATGTAAGTTCAATGAAGGTTACAACTTTGGTACTTTTGAAATAGCTATTAATAAATTCATAAATAGTTTTAGATTAATCGAATTACCATATTCTATAAGTTATCTTGAAGATAACTCAGAAGGCAATAGTTTTATATGGATAAATTATTTTTATAAAGAAGACTATCAAAAAATACTTTTAGATAATTGGATTGGTAATAGTGACTCTCTTGAAATTAAGAATGAATTTTCTGAAAATGCAACATGCATTGATTCAAAAAAGTATAAGTCCTATAAATTATTATAAACATTGCTCGCGATTTATTTATAAAAAGGTAGAGATATTAGAGTTATTTTTATTATAATGTGCGAACGCGGGTATCGTATAATGGCTATTATAAGAGGTTTCCAACCTTTTG